>Ga0155640_1036_pt1 | contig 14954 bp, 10 predicted proteins | sample RifCSPhighO2_12_FD_107297 | JGI IMG/M metagenome (GOLD analysis project Ga0155640, IMG submission 107297) | Gammaproteobacteria bacterium RIFCSPHIGHO2_12_FULL_45_9 | reverse complement strand
GTAAACCCCTTCGGAAATAAAGGACGAATGGGCCGATCAATTAAGCGCGAAATCAAGGTTTCTTTTTCAGTCGCCCGACCTTCTCGTCTAAAATACCCACCCGGAATACGACCCGCCGCTGACAACTTTTCTTGATAATTCACCGTCAATGGGAAAAAGTCTCGCCCAGCTTCCGCTTCTGACGCCGCACACACAGCTGCCAATACCATGGTATCACCCATGGTAACCATCACAGCCCCTAATGCCTGACGCGCAATCGCACCTGTTTCTAACGTAACCGCGTGGTTACCATATTGGAAAGTCTTTGTAATTTTCACCCGAACACCCTACTGTTTCATTAATTTGGTAGAGCCCGAATGGAAAGCATATAAATTGAACAATTTGTCAGCCGGGCTCCGCTAGTCTTGATAAATTAAGAACGTAATTCTAACCGTTCAATTAAACCACGATAACGTGCTAAATCTGTTTTTCTCAAGTAAGTCAGTAACTTACGACGCTGACTCACCATACGCAACAAACCACGACGCGAATGGTGATCATGATTGTGTGTATCAAAGTGCTGTGTTAAGCGCTTAATCTTGGCCGTCAACAACGCAACCTGTACCTCCACTGAACCAGTATCAGTGTCGGCGTTTTGGAATTGTTTAACAATTGCGCTTTTTGTTTCTGCAGATAATGACACGGTGCCTCCTTTTTTATTTGTTTTTGGCATATAAAAACACTATTTTAGAATACGATCCGCTGTCATTCGCAGACACGTATCCTCCATAAAACCGACGTATTCTATAGACCTCTCCCCCAAAATACAATGGGGACATTTCTATTGTATAGGTTGCGTGAGATTGACGCATCATTGTGCATTGTATAAAATAAAATAGGATGCACAATAAATTAATTAGAGCACAACTTTGTGCATTGTATAGAATAAAATAGGATGCACAATAATATCATGCAACTTATCGGTCGAACAAAAGAGCGTAATACCCTACAGCATGTCATGGATTCCGATAAACCTGAATTTGTGGCTATTCATGGCAGAAGGCGTGTTGGCAAGACTTTTTTAGTTAAGGAGTTTTTTAAAGATAAAGCAGTCCTATTCTTTAACGTAACAGGACAAAAAGATGGGAAATTAGCCATCCAATTACGTCATAAGGGGGCTTGCACAATAGGGTCACTGAAAGAATTCAGCTAGAACCGTTTAATTTAACTGACACGAAAGCATATTTACAAAGTATGGGTGTCAATTTAAGCAATCAACACCTCTTATTGATTTATATGGTGATGGGTGGGATTCCTTTTTATTTATCAAAAATCAAAAAAAATAGATCTGCCACACAAATTATTGAAGAGCTGGCCTTTTCTAGCAGAGCACTCCTCCTCGAGGAATTTGAGAATCTATTTTCATCTCTCTTTGATGAATCAAGCAGCTACATTCAGATTATTAGAATGCTTGCTGAACATCATGAAGGTATTGGCAAACGCACATTGCTTGAAATGCTGGGAAAATCTGAAGTTGGCGGAGCAGGCACCCAAAAACTCCAAGCGCTTGCAGATACAGGCTTTATCATGTCATTTAAGCCGCTGTATCATAAAAAGAAAGGAACGTATTACCGATTAATCGATGAATACACTTTGTTTTACCTAAAATGGATTGAACCCATCAAAGATACTTTATCTGCAGAGGCCGTTGAAACAGGCTGCTGGCAAGCCACGCAAAATACACCTCGCTGGTATAACTGGCAAGGATACGCTTTCGAGGCTGTATGCTACAAACATCTCAGAGAAATTAGAAAAGCGCTTGCTCTACTGCCTAATGCCATGCCAAGCACATGGCGATATATATCAACCAAAGGTCATGCGGAAAGCGGCACCCAAATTGATCTTTTATTTGACCGACAAGATGACGCCATTACTTTATGCGAAATAAAATGTACTGACCAACCGTTTGTAATTAACAAAGAATACGTTGATATCTTACAACAGAAAATAGCTATATTTAAGGCTAAAACAAAAACGAGAAAACAACTTTTTATGACTATGATATCAGCTAATGGCATTAAAGATAATTACTACGCAGAACACCTCATCCAAAAAACAGTGACCTTAGATGATTTATTTAATACTTAACGCACGTTACGCAGCAGTCTGCACGCTGCAGAGTTCTTTGAGCATCATTTGAGATTTTCCTACGCACATTTCGTACCTAACAAAATAGGCAATCGATCAAAAAATACGCTCATTAGCACCTACCTTCAGCTTGTTTTATGAATATTTTACCTCGAAATGTAAAAAATAACATGTTTTTTTGACTTTTCAGGGGAAAATAACCGTATCATCAGCAATCCGGATACACGCAAACCCTATACCGCTCACTTGCCAAGCCGTGATCTATAATTTATTGAAGGATATCTTGGCAAAGAGAAGGAAGAGTTCATGGCATATACTCGCTATCTAGAAATTCGTATAACCTATGGGACATACTACGATTTTGAGGCTTCTAATGAAGAACAAAAACAAAATCAACTAGCTAAACACCCAGGCGTTATCGATTCGGAGTCTGTCTATCGTGCAATTTATGTCAGCATCGATGATATCATCAGGGGTATATACAACCACGCGTATAGTACACCCATTCTCTGGGTCTCAACAAATGCAGGCGATAGCGGTTTTGGCAAAATCAGAGTTAACGCACATGGCGACGGATACGGCCGTCTCTATATGAAAAATGAACGTGAGGAGGTCAAATATGCTGACCTTACACAATTCGCCCGTTGGTTAGTGGCCAACGGCTTACGCCCAAATAGCCAAGTTAAAACCATTAACTTAGCCATGTGCATGGCCGCACAAAGTGGTAAAGGAGTAGCAAGTATTGTCGCAGGCTCGAATCGCTTAAAACCAGCTACAGACTCCGCTGTAGATCGCTTAGCCAAGGCCTTAACTGCAGCAGGATGCCGAGGTATCAAAATCACTGGTTCGAATGAGATTACCATGGTACCTGGTAGCGAGATACCCACCCCTACTGGTTTAAAACTACATGCCGTTTCGTCTTCTGGATTCAGTGGATTACCCGACATAGAATATTTAGACGACGGTACCGCCGTAGCGATTGTCCCCGACGGGTGGAATGTGGTACCAGGACAACCGGCCTATCTCGAATTACCCAAAAAATGCAGGGTAGAGCCAGAGGAGGACAATGCAAAAATGCAAATCCCCACCGGTGGCTGGATTGTCACAGCCCAAAGTGGGCAACAATTTCCCATTTTGGGCGGATGGAATTATCAATCTGGTGGTTTCTTGGGGCGTGGCCGCGCTTACTTACCGTACGGCATTCGTGCCGAATCTCTTGGCGCCAATAAAGGCGGCTATTTACGTTTACCCCACTCTGCTAGCATCCTACGAGATGAGCGCTACAGTTACTTTAAAGCAGTCGCTTACAGTTAGCCCGACGTAACTGCACCCCCCCTTCCATCGTACTGATTGCCTACTTACCAATCCCCAACTGAGTCTGGTGCTCCGCATGCACTTCCGTTGGCTGCGCATGCACCACTGGATTAAAAAATCGATGTATAGCATCTTCGACCATGCGAACAGGCAACATACTCAATTTTCCCAGTGCCTGCACACAACGCACGGTTCCCCAGGCTTCTAACAATGCTTCTCTCTGAACCAACTCAGGATGTGTAATCGGATCTGCGTTGCTATTTGAATACTGAAAACACACGGCCGGCAGCGGTGGCATCTGCAAGGAAGGCAAACATCGTCTACCAGACACTATCCCCACTTGATAGATCAGTGTCACGATCATATTAGTAGGCAATAACATCCCCTGTGCGAGTTGACGAAGTCCTTGTAATGCCGCATAGGCTTCTATCATACTCTCTCTTTCAAACAACTCGCTATTTTGAAGATAAAAATCACGATCATCGCCATACTGTTTCCACACCTCTGGCCGAATAAAAAGATTCGGGTGTTGGTCATACCACACAATACCCTGACTCGCCGCGTAATTGAGTACATCCATTGCAAACAGGAATTCCGCAGGGCCTAACAAGAAATGATTCATTTTCAAAAACGCCTTGATCGCTGCGTATTCATTGGGATCTGCATAGGCATGTGCCATCGCTTTATAGGCATAACCAGAAAAATAGCAGTAGGCAGTCACACCATTGAGAATCCATATTCGCTTCGCAAGAAACTGCGCCAACATGCGTTTAGTCAAGTATTTCCCCCCTTTTGCGCACGCAAGCCCACCACTCTCAAACAGCAACCCGGTACCCCACTGCTCAAAGTCTGTATGATGCTCCTCAGCTAATAGCGCTTCCTGCAATTCAGGATCTGCCTGTAAGACTTCAATGTATTGTTGAATCAGGGCTTCTATTTCCGGTAATGCTAATACAGATACTGCGGGTTTCGGTGCTCTCTGCTGAAACAATGTAAACGGATTATGCGTCGGAACTAACACCTCCATTTGTTGCTGTCGATCATATGTTACGGTATAACCCACCGCATCCGCTGTATTCAATGACCCCGTTATATGCGCTTCATCCACTACTGTCTTAACCGCTCCAAATACAGTACCCCAATGCGTCGCCCGTCGTTCATGATGACCATAGTTCACATTGACCGTACGAATCAGGTTCACATCGTGCGGCGTATCTTGATTGGGCAACAGATCCTGTAGATTACCTGAAAACCCCTTATTCATAGTAGTTTCATAGTCATGCACTTCTTGTGTGGTGATTTGACAATCCTGTAAATTGTTCACACCCTCTGTTGTGAAATGCCCGCCCACTAAATGTAACGTATCCAGTGTAAAAGCATGTTCATGATCATGATTAATCCCAGCACGTACATGCACGCCAGATGCAGTGCCAACATAGGCCCCCTCGGCCGCTGTCTTCGACACTGCCACATGACCCGTATTCCCCACAGACACGGCATGTGACCCCATCCGATAAGTATCTTGTTGCGACACAATATGAGCTGCGTGTACATGACCGGCCAATTCGCCAACTTCTGCCTCTGCCGATTGCAGTGTCCACTCATCGACTTTAAGATGCAATGTACCCTCCACGTATAATCGTTGAGGATGATATTGCGTTATTTGCTGATAAGATTCTGTATGTGAAACGCCCGCAATAGACTGTGTGTTTAAGCTTACTGCAGTCGTGCAACTCGATATACTCGCGTGTAAAGCAACGCCTGTTTGTTCAAATTTTTTTGCATCAACATACATATCCCCACCAACGGTACAATCCACACCGATTAAAGCAAATGTATCCCCTACCTCAACGACCACCTTATCTTTTTGAATGATACCGCAACCCGGTGTCTGATAAGTCCGATGAGAACGGGTAGTGGTATAAGTGAGATTCAACGCAGGATTTAATAAAGCCTGTATACCCAAACGCTCCTGCAACAATGTATCCATGGTACGTGCAGTATGGGCAGCTTGAATGGCTTGCGCACTGTTCACAGCGCTCACTCCCATATTCCACGCACTACTCGCAAAGCTCGGCATATTATTCGCGTTCAGTAACGCATGCCCATAATAGAAGGTCGGTTCGAAGTAAGCTAATCGCTGTTGGGTATTTAATGCCTGCACCAAAGGACCCGCTTGCACTTTCGCCCCCAAGCCCCGTTTTTTTTCTTTTATTTCATGTGTCAACGGTGTGGATTCAAACCGCGCACTGCCTTTTTTAGCAGATATTTCTAATGTGCCGCCTCCGCTGATCACCGTATCTTTCACCAATACATTTTCATCCATTGATTCCAAACGAGACACACCCGAATCCTCTATCACCGTAGGCGTCATCTGTTCATGGGATTGATGGCGAGTTACATTAATCACTCCACCTAAACCCTTTCTTTGTGTAGAAGACATCTCCTTCGTTTTATAACCTAATAATTTCACATCCTTTTTGGCATAGACTTTCGTACCTTTTTCTGTTGCAAAAAGTGTCGCAGCTGATTTCATCTCACCCTTTTCTATCACAATCTTTGTACCACCCTTCAATGAGGTGATGGCTGCAGGTTGTACCGTATGGGTTGTAGTCGATCTTGTCTTGGTTCCATACCAGCGCATCCCGCTCTCTCCGCGAGTTTCCGTATATACAACGCCGCGTGTATCCACCCCTTCGGGAGCTTCAATATAATTATCGCCTTCACTGCCAATAGTAGAGCCAATATTGTCAACCTTACCACCCACCTTGATATAACATCCCGGTGTTGTATCGTCGATGCCTGTACCTCCCAGAATCATACCGCGCTGATAACCCACATCCTTTTGATATTGTGCACCGCATTGATTCACGAGATCTTTGGCCGCCAAAATTTGAAGACTCTGTCCTCCCTGCAAAATACCCGCATGATTTTCAATATTACCCACTGTCGCTTCCAAAAACACGCGCCCACCGCTAATCACCCCTTCTTGACCCCACTCTGCTGCGAGCGTTTTTGAGAGCGTTTCATAGGCTGCTGAATTTTTCGCAATGTTTTTAATACTGGCCGCCACACAACACACAACGGGAGCTTCAATCCGTCCACCCGCATTGAGATAATCCCCTTCTGCACAAAAACAAACAACTTCCAGCCCTTGCACCTTGCCGGTCGTATGTAAGTACGTTTTAGTATCGACAAAAACACGGCGAGCTTGCACATCCCCATACAATTGCACACCACCTGATGTGGAAATCAAGACCAAATCGTTCTCAGTGTGATAAGATGCTTTCCAGGCAATTTCACCTGCCTTGACTTCCAATCCACACGATCGATTGATTTCACCCGCGATTGATAAGGCATCTTGTGTGTGTATCGTCAACCTATCAGATACTTCCAGTTGCGCAAAACGCCCTTGCTTTTTGACACACGCTTCCGCTGCATCAAAATGTGTAATGTCGAGGATGATGCGATCTACCTGCATACGTCCATTCAGATCTTCTGTTTGCGCTGCCATCATCAACACATTATCTTGACCCACTGCTTGCACGCGAATCATACTCTGTTCTGTTGTGTGAATAGATGCGTTAACAGACTGAAGTCCTAAATAACCTTGATATTGAATCTGGCCCGCTAAATACACTTTACCTTGACAGGTGACTTGAACATGTCGCAATTGGAATTGACCACTGGCCGTTAAATCCATGTGATCTGCCGCCACATAGCCTTCTTCACCCACAAAATAACCTGAATTTGAAAAATACCTTGCCGATAATGCAAGATCTTGATAACACATCATGTGACTGTTAGCTGCCAACATCATCACATCAACTTGAGTCTGCAAACCGTTCGATGCATAGACATAACCGTGATTGTAATACGTTACACCATAGTGAGAAATCGTACGCCCGGCCGATAGTCCATCATTCTCCATCCAATACGCATAACGGTTTAACGTCAGGAGCCCCCCTTCTACACCGCTATTAACAACATACAACGTCTCATCGAATACATTGATAGAGCCTATTATACCCACATTCCATGTCATACAAGACAGTGTATTCACCGAAGGGCCCACTAATCCAATGGCATTATACGCTGTTTTTTTCCATGAAAAAAACTGCCTCTCTGGTATCGACGGAAAAGTCCAGAGCTGTGAACTCATTTTGACAGACTGCGCGATTCCTTTCACACTCAACACAACAGGCAGCATATCCTTCAATCCACACTGCGATAACCGCTGCCACTGCACGTATAAAAATGCGGGCATTCTCCGAAGGGGTAGGTTATATAATGCTGCCAAGGCTCCACGCCTTGTATACAGTAAAAAGGCTACATTCACCAATGACGTCCATTGTGGATATACCTGGCAAAACAACATTTTCGCAACAAATACAGCATGATCCCAGGAAAAGAGTCTACGATAATCACGGGGAAACTCAGGCAGAACCAACCCTGCATTGAATTGACCGACCGCATTCAGCCGCAGCATATACCCACTGAATAATCCTAATAGATTACCTTGTATCCAGCTCATCACATCTAACGTTTGATATCCCCGAATGCGCCCGACCACATTTTGACACCATACCGTCAGAATGTGCGTTTCTGGCGCTTGAATACTGCCGAAACAATTCAACACTAAACGATTTGCCTCGATTTGTAACTGTTGTTGACTCGAAACAGTGCCCCCATTGATAAAATAATCAGTATCCACCTGCAACAAAGTATCTAATGCAATATTCCCTGCATTCACACAATAGGGTGTTTTAAGGGCGAGTTGAGTCCCCTGCACAGCCGCATGAGATTCAATGGCGATGGCTTGTTCGGCCCATAAACAGGCTTCTTCTGAACGCAATATACCATCGCAATGCAATGTAACTGTTTGTGTTGCCCTCACAATTTGCTGTTGACGCCATGTCGCCCGACCATGTAACGTAATTGCGCTCGCCTGTATACCACCTGCCGCCGCTTCCCACTGTCCACTCGATGCAACAGATAAGGTTTCTTGTACGGTGGCATACACACGTTCCATTTTACAATTTCCCACAATAAAAACATCATGCCATGTTCCATTGGAATCCGTCATCGATTGTTGTTCTGCAGCGCAATGAACCGTTCCTGCCGTAATCTGCATATGAGACCAATTGTGAGATACGCCTCGCAAACGCAATTGATCAGAGGCATGTATCTGCGTCTGATGCAAATGACTAGTCCCCGAAAGAGATAAAGTAGGTATCGCTAAGAGTGAATCTGATTCTGTTGTTAAATTTCCCTCAAAATGGGCGGTTTGACTTTGCAATGTCGCATGCTGCAATCTCCATTCACCACTACCATACACATCACGCGATACAATAACTTCTGCATTCGTCAATGAAATATGGCCCGCTTGCTCGAATAAGCGATTCATTGTCAGTGATGCTACATCACACAATACAGTACCATTCAGAATACTTTCTTCAAAGGCACTCACAGAGTGTGTCATAGAGACGGTTGCAGATTCATCTATCCGCCAGAATTTGGCTTCTAAAACCGATTGATTCATCAGAGCAGTCTCAGAATCCGCTTGATGCCATGCCATGTTTGCACGCATCACACTCTCATCCAGTTGAGCGAACCCCATGAGTGTCAGGAGTTCTTCAACATGCAACTGAGATGAAGCAGTCATCAAGAATACACTCTTCGGGTGATTCGTATAATTGCTAGCAAAAACATGCGAATCCATCACACAGAATTTACCCTGATTTGAGATAGCCTCCCGGCTTATTAACTGACTCTTTTTCTGTAAGTTGACGCGACCTTCTACTAAGAATCGATCAATCTGCATCACCACTTCATCTAACTGCAACTGCACATAGGGATAGAGTGTTGCCGTTTGCGCCTGTATCGTCACTTGATCATACGTTAGCAACAACGCGTTCTGGTCAGTTGGCCCCCACTGTATATCAGCAAATAAAAAGTGAGAACGCTCACACTGAAGGGGTGCTTCAATCAGTAAAGTGCCACCCCTCACGTGACTCCCACATATGTGATGCGTTGTATTACTATTTAACAACGAAAAAAACGCACTCACATTCAATTGACTGTTTACAATATGTAATTCAGCACCTGTCACGGTATTTGCCACGACTTTAACAGACTGTAACTGCAAGCATCCATCGGATAGGATATACGCTGCATGAATAGATCCCACCAGGGCATCACAGGCTATCGTGTCGGGGGAAGACCCCACGCTAACAGCAGCCTTTGCATCAACACGAAAACCGGCTGCGATTTCAAGCAATCCCGCAGAACAAGCTAACTGCCCCTTCACCTGCAACGCACCCAATTGCGCATGCAAATGCTGACGCACATTCAAGTTACCTCGTAACACAACTTTTTCTGAGACGCGTAACACACACGCTGATACAGTGAGGTCGCCTGTTAAGAGGACACGGCTTCCCCATACATGAATCGTTAATTGATGTGCGTCTTTTTCCAACTCTCCCACAAGGATGGATTTATACATCAGCGGGGTACGTTGTACAATGGGATGATTTAACGATGATAGATCAATGACAATGGTGGGAGTCATGCTGTGTCTCCTGACAAAACGAACAATTTTATTTTCTCATTCTTAAGCCATTCGTTCGTGAACCAAATGATTCTGGTTGCTCGCGAAAAATAGTATTTCTCTCTAAAGCATTCGCTCTCTCAGCATGTGAACTGCTTCCTTTATATTCTAAAACACCCGCATCTTCAGGCTCTGAATCACTCCCTGTACGTTGCAGAGCAACCGCTTGATCACGCGCTGTTTTTTGCGCCGTTGCTGTTTTCTTATGCGCTACATCATCCACCTGACGTCTCGCATTCACTTGATCAGCCAACACTTTATTTTGATGTGCCTGCATTTCTTGTGCTGCCTTTGTTTTTTGAAATGCTTCCATTAAGTCCGCGATTTTTTGATCTTTCTCTTCACCTTCTCTCCGAAGACGCGCATTCGTCTCCATCAATTGTTGCACATTGCTTCGAACATCATTCCGATCAGCAGGAGATGAAAAAAACCAGGCAATAGCCCTAACTGGCGCTGTGATAGCTACCCATATAGATTTGAGTACGGGAGCGACTACTCGCGTGTGCACGTACCTCACAGTCGATCGAAATCTTTCTAACAACCAACCCATATTCCTCCCAGCATATTGTGCTTAAATGAGTATTCCGCCTACTTCATTTGCCTTTGATCTTGCACCAGTTGCACATACGCTTCTTGTACTTCCAAGAATTGGTCATCGATTTGCTTCTGACGTTCTACTAACTCCGTTTGTTGCTCAAGTAGAGCCTGAACTTTTTTATGTTGAGCCTGTAATGAGCCATGAAAAAAGCCCACGATAACCGGCTCTTCCGCAACTCGTTCATGCTCTGGCACTAAAGGACTTTCTGAAACCCATTCGCTATGTGTATCGTCAGAGGAAACCTCCCTCAAAACAGCGCGCTGACGTGCTAGTTCACGCTGTAATGCCTGTAACGCTTGTTCACGCTGCGTGATATGCTCCTTCAATTCTTGGAGTAAGTGTTCTTGCACTTCAATCTCACGAGCCAGTGATCGTGACTCTCCTATTTGTATTTTTTTCATCACATAATTATACAAGGCGTAGCACATCACCCCTCCCCCAATCACGATAGACATCAAGGGCTGGCACGAATCAGATGCTTGAGATGCATCCTCTGTTTGTCGACATATCATTTTCCACACAGCAAGTCCCTCACGACGCATACTACGCGGTAGGATATCGAGGTAATTCCTTGATCACAAGAGAAGTTGGTCAGTTAATGGTATTTTAAGAAATAAAGCCAGTCGCCTTACCAGTCAGGGCTAGCGCACACTAGCCCGCACATTTCGCACCTAACAACTTAGGCAATTGAAATAAAGCATCTCGTATCGGCAGTGCCATACAGTCACCCTGTTTCTCGGCATGATCTCCTGCATAAATTAAATAGCACTTCGCAATGGGGTAGTCTTCCTGAAACGCACGTAATGCCGAAAAATCTTTACGCTCAATATAAGTCCTGCTTTTTAATTCAAAAGCAAATAAACCACCTTCCCCATATAACACAAAATCCACTTCCAAGCCTGTATTCGTACGCCAAAAATAAATATCAAAGGGTAATCGATAATAATCAATCACAGCACGTAAGTGTTGCAAAAATAATGTTTCAAAAGCAGCGCCACCCATTTCTTCTGGCGTATCCAGTGGCCCTTTAGGACGCAATTGCTGAAAAACCCCCACATCAAAATAATAAAATTTAGGATGCTGAGATAATTGACGCTGTGCCCGCTTAGTAAAACAAGGAATTTGCACGGCAATCAATAAATCTTCCAAGATGGAAAAATATCCTTCAACAATTTTGCGACTAATACCCACTTCACGGGCAATATTCGCTAAATTTAATTGCGCGCCTTGAGAAAAACTGGCAACCTCCATCAATCGCACAAAATGTCCGATGTTACGCACCAACCCTTCTTGAATAACCTCTTCACGCAGATAGGTTGCCACATAACTTTCTAAGAAAGGCGTTTCCCCTTCAGGTAAATAACTCGCTGGCAACAATCCCCGGACTAACGCACGCTGCACATCAAATGCTTCCCCTATTTCCGTGGCAGTTAACGGATGCATATGATACGTATAAGCACGACCCGCCAGTAAATTAGCACCACCGCGCTTTAATTTACGACTACTCGACCCCGTCAATACAAAACAACGTTGGTGATGCTCAATTAAACGATGCACTTCATCTAATAATGCTGGGATTTTCTGTACTTCATCTAATACCACCCAAGACGACGTATGCCCTAAAACCATCGCCTCTAATCGCGAAGGATCTGCCTGCAACAAGGTGTAATCTCGATGCTTCAAAAGATCAATATATAATGCCTCCGGAAAATACTGCTTAACCCAATGGGTCTTCCCCGTGCCCCGTGGACCAAACAAAAACATGCTATGCCTATCTTCTGGCTGAAGATGCAGCAATCGATCAAAAAATACGCTCATCAGCACCTCCCTTCAACTGGTTTTATGGATATTTTACCTCGAAATGTAAAAAATAACATGTTTTTTTGACTTTTCAGGGGAAAATAACCGTATCATCAGCAACCCAGTTACACGCAAACCCTCATCGACCCAATGAGCCCATTTGGGTCGATTGGGTCGATTTTTTAGAAATAATTGACCCAATCGACCCAGCCTGCTAATATTGGGGCAATTATCATACATGGTGGGTCAATCATGAAATACCCTACAACTGAATCTCCTCAGCTTGAGCTCAAGGAAGAGTTGGTCAACAACAATCAGCTTATAAAAATTGTCATTGCCTTTTGTAACACATTGGGAGGCAAAATTGTGATCGGCGTCACAGATGACGGAACGATCAAAGGTATCAGCGAAAATGACGCGCAGGACGCACTCGAATGGCTGGATAAGATGATATATGAATCCTGCACCCCACACATTATACCGCTCATCAATATCCAACGAATTGATCACAAAGTACTGTTGATCATTGAAATCTCTTCTGGAATGAATAAACCTTATTATAAAACTTCATTAGGCTTGTCTGAAGGCACCTTTGTGCGCCTTGGAAGATCTACTATGAAAGCTAATGCAGATATGATTGAAGAATTAAAATGGCAATCCCGTGGTTTATCTTACGATCATTTACCTGTTTACACTGGGAACATGCAAGATATCTCTATAGACAAGCTCAAGAAATTTATCAACATCCGTAGAAATCAAAAAGCAACAGAAATCACGGATCAATTGTTAGAATCTTATCGCCTCATGATCAAAGAACAGGGACGAATCTATCCCTCTGTTTGCGCAATATTATGTTTTTGTGAAAATCCACAAAAATACTTATCAGAAGCTTATATTCTGTGCACACATTTCGCAGGCACTCAAGGTCGTGAGGTCATTGCGTCTCGCGTTATCAATGGAACCCTATTGGAACAGTTTGATGCTGCTTATGATTTTATTTTAAGCCAATTAAATAAATCATTTACCATTACTGGCGCAAAAAGAGAGGAGGAATATGAAATCCCCCTCACTGCAATTCGTGAAGCATTAATGAATGCCATACTGCATCGAAATTATCATATACCCTCTCCGATAAAAATTGCCATCTACCAAAATCGAATAGAATTTTTTAGTCCAGGCAATTTTTTTGGCCCCATAGATATCAACCAATTAGAATCGGGTATCACTTACGTACGAAATGTCGCCATTGCAAAAATACTGTGGGAAAGCAAGCTAATTGAAAAAATGGGATCGGGATTTATTGAAATTTTTGAAAGTTATCGGGCAAAAAATCTGTTGACTCCAGAGGTCATCGAAGGAACAAACTTTATAAAATGTATTTTACCCAGATTACCCGCAACTGATACGGTACTCAATGATCATAATCGGGTATTAGATTTTATTAAACTCAATGGAATGGCAAAGCGATCTGATATCATTCAAAAACTCAATATACCTCGCACAACTGCCGGTAGAATTTTAAGTCATTTAGTCCTTGAAAATAAAATCATTCGCATCGGGAAAGGCGCGGGCACGCAATATAAACCGATATCTGCTACCGAATGATAGGCCCATCACGCGCTCAGAGAAAAGTAAATCGTTACTGCTTATTAAAATAGTCTTGCGAAATACTGAAGGTTTTCTCGAAGATTATTAACATTTAAGAATTGGGCACGGACAAAGGCTTACACGCGTGTAAGCCTTTGTCTGCATCGTCTGTAAGCATTTACGCTATTTTCTTAAGGCGACTTTTTTAATTAATTGATTTCACTCAAAAGATTTCTTAACGCCTAAATAATGATCAAAAAAGTCAATTATTAAGTCATCGCACGCGCATTGTGGGGTGTAGCATGAATCTAGTTTGGGTAATTTTCTGCCAAACTGTTCCGCTAAACAACTTAAAAGAGGTGCATCATGAAAGTAAAATTTAAGAAAGTGAAAGTCCGCGTCAAAGATAAAGATACCGCGAATACAAAAGCAATGTTGCGTATTTACCAGGAGGCATTAGACCGTATTAAGGGTCCTGCCACGCTCGCAACGGTAGGAGAAGGCGCTTTGTCAGATTTAAAAGTCCATGCTGAAGAACTGGTCGCCACCCAGAGTATCATGGCCACTGCATGGGCGTGGTGGAATCATGCCCCAACAGAAATCTTTAACGCCGTAGCGTTGGAGTTAGAACCTGAGCTTCCCTCAGATTTAGGACGCGCCTATTCACGTGAATTGAAAGATCAGATGGCCAGCGTGCAAGGATGGTGGGTAGGTTCATCGCCTGCGAGTCGTGCAAATGCGATTGATGAGTCTCTGGAACAACCGATGGCAAAAGAAAAAGTGTTGCACTCACGCTATGCGGTTTTCTTTGAATGTTGCATGCGATTATGTACCTATGCCTTATCGAAAAAAGGATGGGCAGAAACCAATCCGATCTCGGTGTGTGATGCATTGGAGTATTTTGTCAAGCAAGTGCTG
>Ga0155640_1189_pt2 | contig 15148 bp, 18 predicted proteins | sample RifCSPhighO2_12_FD_107297 | JGI IMG/M metagenome (GOLD analysis project Ga0155640, IMG submission 107297) | Gammaproteobacteria bacterium RIFCSPHIGHO2_12_FULL_45_9 | reverse complement strand
GTGTTCAAGTAATTCGTTTAGGCCAAACATGGACCATCATCTTGCATTGAGATCATCTGTTTCATTTTCAAATAACGCGTCACTGGGCAAGATGATGGTCCATGTTTGGCCTAAACGAATTACTTGAACACCATGCGTTTTCAACAAGCACAAGTAGTATTGTCGCAACTGGAGTGGTGGCAAGGGCTTTGGGATAATAATCAGTTTTTGGTCAGGCAAAGGAGGAGGATATTTGAGATAATCTTCGCAGGTGCGGCAGCGACTACAGCCACTAAAAATAAGAACAATTGCGACGAGGCAAAATAAGCGCCCCAGGAAAAAGATTTCTTTTCCCAACTTCATGTCAGTCGCCCCTAGCGGTTCCTATCAATCATCCCATACTCTAACACAACTCAGTTTAGGTTGCGCCAGAGTCCTTCTTCTTTAGTGTCACTCCCTCGACAATTTCTCGCAACCGCTGAGAAATTTGCGGCGGCAATACCGGTGGATCAAGTGCTGGCGGGGGATAATCCGTTCCACGATCCATATCACCGATCAATTCCATCGCTACTGTGGCAGCCTGTTTGCTGTTTTTTCCGCATAATCTTTGAATATACTCAATATGTTCTCGTGTTTGTTTTCGATTCAAAATAGCGTTGCGAAAGGCGGGCTCTTCGGAAACAATCAGTGGTTTTAAATACTCAGTGATACGCAATCCCACAAAGATATTTAATCGATCATTCGGTGTTTCTTCAACTTGCGCTGCTTCATTAAAGAAATCGGAAGGAATGTCGCCAAAACTATCTTCTGTTTTTTCTACATAGTGGTTCAGGATTTCAATCGCTCTTGGTACGAGCGGTAACGTATTGTAGGTTTCAGAAAGCTCCTTCACACGTAAAATTTCTTCATTTTCAGGCGCAATCACAGACTGCCATGATGGAATCAGCTTATCCAAATTCTGATATAGCTCAAAAGATTTTTTCATTTGTTTTACGATGTCATCATGCGGCCTATCAATCATCAAAAAGTGATTTAAGTGCATGCGCTTTACGGGTTTTGGGTTAGCGTAATAGAACCTACCGCGCACAATTTTTGATTTGAAGAAAAAGTGCGCCTCTCCTTCGCGTTGTTCTTTCAAGTCTAATAAGTCAATCCGCGCACGTTTTTCGAGCCGCGCACCCTTCGCATCCGCATACGTTCCTAACACGTTACCTTGATCCACTTGAAAGCTGTCCACGTGTGTTACATAAGATTCACCCGCAGTTTTCATAAAGAAATCCCAGGTATCAATGGGATCTTCTAATTTCATACAAATTTTAACGTTGGTGTTTGCGCCGATGGAGGCAGCTTCTTCCTTGGAGGCTTTTTGAAAAGCCGGTAAATCTTGCCCAGCAAATACGACTGAAAACCCTAAGGAACGCGCTTGCGCAGGCACCACAGCAAAACCTTCTACAGCATAATAACCATATTCATCCAAAATACAGAGATAGGGTGTATCTGCGTTGGTGGGTTTACGTTCAATCAAATCTTTAAATTCCCCTTCAACGCTGTCACCCAAACCTGACGCCATCATCGATTTTAGTGTGGCAATAATAATTTTTCCTAAGTTAGCTAATTCTTCTGGGGATTTTTCAAGCGCAGGCAACAACACACACAATACACGACGATTTAACACGACATCTGACAAATCTACTTCTGGCAAGCGGATACGTAAAATATGACCGTAGGTATCCGCCAAAGAAGTAAAAATACGTACTAATTGCATGGTGATATAACCATGCTGCTCGAACACCTGAGAAACTTGTTTTCCTTTATTTTCTTTTTTAAAACCGGGTAACGTAAAAATATAGTTATTGAGCGCTTCTAAAATAACAGGTGGGTAATGCTCTAAACTAATAGACTCCATGCCATCGCGTGGAAATAATTTGTCTAATACAATTGTTTCTAGTTTGGGTAAGTGAAAATAGTTACGAATGGTATTCGCGTCTAACAAAATATGGCCTGCATCGCGCATCGCCACCAATACCTTCATCAAAGACTCCACAAAACCAATCGCGCGGCCTTTCCACATATCTGCATCAGCATTTCCACCTTTGGAGGATCCCATCAAGCTCACCACCAAGTTAGATAGCATGCTAGAAGAGCCGGAACCAAAAGGATTTAATGTGTTGGAAAGTCGAGATTCTTGTGGGCCAATGACATCACGCGCACCTGTCATAAAGTTAATCAACAGCAAATCATCTTCACGACCCATCGAACGCACCATTGAAAACACAGAAGCGTATAAACTGTTATCTCCTTTACCATCCACATAAATAAATCCAGAAGCTTGCAAAAGTGCGTTGTAGGCAATTGATATTAAGGCTTGCGTTTTACCAGAACCTGTGGAACCGAAAATGAGTACGTGTGTTCGCATATCCTCGTTTGAAAACCACAACTCATCTTTAGTTTTAATTTCATTGCCAAAAAAATAAATGCCTCTGGCCATACGCCCCTTGCTACCAACACCTGGTGCAATATCATTGTGATCAATAAGACGAGAAATGAGTGGCATGCGAAACGGCAATCCACGTTTTTGGAAATATCCATATAGAAAACAAAATATGCAGAAAATTAAAATAATTTCGGCGAAATAGCCTAACATAAAAGCAGCAGCGGCTCCTGCCCCCATGGTCGCCGTAAGTCCCATGCGCGACTTGAGCATATCGGAGAAACGCATCGTAATTGTGCGTGTATCGCGAATGATCTTCGACTGATCTTGCTCATGCGAGGAATCTAATCCGCGCTGATGGTACGCCATTGCTCACTCTCTTCTACGTATAAAATACTTTGTAATGCTTCATCCAAAGCATCTACTGCGCCTTTCACGATGGGAGTTTTAATCGCGCGCTCCAATTTTTTCTCAGCAATCCAATGTGAAAATGCACCGGAAACCTCTACCACAGCCGTCTGACGACCAACAGAATTCAGCATAAACCACATCCGACGATCCACAGGTTTCAACCACAAAAATTCAGCGGAAGCTAACACACCGTCACTTCGCGCAATTTCCAATAAGGTTGCCAATACACCGGTGACGTAGGCATGGCGCTTTTCGGCCCACCGAATAATGCGATGCCCATAGAATGATTTTAATTGTTCACTGACATCAGTAAAATCCAGTTTCCCGCTCGCGGCTGAAGCGGAAACTTGCGATAAAAATCTCCTAGCGATATCACGCTGCCCCGTGGCTCGCGCCAAAAAAACTAATACCAACATTTTCAAATGAATTGGCAACGCCTCCAACCCCATCCATAGTGGGCCGACTTGCAAGGCAAAAAGCCGATAGGAGGGTCGTTGTTTTAACACCCACACTTTTTTGTACGCTACTACTTTCACAGAGAGAAGGTCATTTTCTCGGCAAAAAGACAACGTCGGCCTGGCCATCGCCCAGGGACCTTTATCAATGTCTGCTTTAATTAAATCTAACGATAAAACCGGTGCAATTTGTGGCCAAGCTTCCTTTCCTACCTCCCGCAACTGTTTCATAGAATAACTATTGCGAAATTGTGCGCCCGTGCGCGACCAAGCAACTGCAGACAACCCTAACAATACAAAAATAACGGGAAACCGCGTCCACTCTCCTACTTCTTTGTTGATGGAAGCGAACTTTCGCCAATCTACTGTGCTTGGATCTACTGTTGTTAAGTAGGTTTCTAATGCTTGGAGATCATGGTAATCAGGAGGGGTCATATGCAAAAATTGCGCAATTGCACCCCACATAGACTCAAGCCCATATAAAAATTCTATTTGAAGTAATCGAACCCAAAAAACAGGAATAACAATATATTTTGACGCAACAAACCAAACAACAACTGCAATACCGAAAAACAAACCAATCAACCACATAAAGTTGGAGGTTTGATCCGTTATCCCACTACCACCGCCCTGTTGCGAACCCATCCTAGCTCCATGACTGCGTTAACTTATTTTACCGACTTAATTAATTGTCCATCCACAAATTGATAATAAACCCCTTGGTGCACAAATGCTGCAATACGCCCAAACTTTAATGCTTTTTCTTTTAGGGAGACCAGTGGGTTGCCAAATTGATCCTTCATTGCTGCTCCATGCGCCGGATGTTGAATATCCGTTTTTTTTACCACTACGATAACATAGGCTTCGTTGACTGCCGCCTGTGCACGCGCGCGTAATCGCGCTAGCATCTCTTCTTCATTCCCATAAATCGGTCGACCCACTACGTAACGATCCAACGAACGCAATTGCATTGCCCACTTTCCAATATTGTAACCGTCACTTTGAAACAGAGAAACATAAACTTTTGCTTCATTTTCAGAAAGTGGTGTTTCTTTATTCTGACTCTCTTCCGCTTTTTTAGAGAGCTTGGCTAATTCTACCTCGGCTTCTGATTTGATCTGCATTAATGGCTTAATAGTATTTCGCAGGAAAAGCGAGGATTCCCAATCCCCCGCTGAACTCACATGATCGACAGCCTGAATAACCGCCTGAAGCAGACCTGTTTTATCTTCTTGAGAAAGCTGATCCTTGGTAAAATAAGTACGGGCAACTTCAGAAAATTGTCGCGCCTCACGATCCAGGCAATCCAGCAGCTTTTGCCGCAGTTCTTGGGTTTTATATTCGTCAAGTTTTGGTGTGATTCTGTTGCTGTCCATGATTCCATTGTAACTGGATTATGATTGTAGTAGTGAAGGTTTTATCAAGCTCTTGCGGACGGGCCGGTGTTTTCTGACTCGTGATCTGACTTGTGAGAAGACGCTTCCACCTCCTTAAGAGAAGATGGGCTGCCCTTCAGAGCTGAGTCAATACCCGCTCTCAGCCACTTACCCAGTTCTTCTGCGTTTTCTTGCAGTTGTAATGCTTGTGTTGCTTTTGTCATAAATCAATCACTTATTTAAGTACTATACCAAATAATCATAAAAATCAGTATCAAAAACACTATTTTTATATGGCTTTAAGCATAGACCATTAACCTTAAGGGCATATTAACAATTTGTCTAGTCCCTAATGTTATTATCTGGCTCTATGTTGATATATTGATATGTTGATCAGTGTGGGTAATACGTGACCCCATATAGAGCCGGGTGTTTTAATCGTACATCAACTCATCCAGCGGCACTTCGTTTCGAGTTGGGCTCGTTTTAATCAGCTCGTGTAACACATCAACGATGCACATAATTCTCAATACTTCCGGGGTAAACTCATCAAAAATTACTTTCACCCCCAGGAGTGATCCTTCTACATCTTCATAAGTTGCGCCTAACCCATACCCAAAACACAATTGCGCCAACTGATCCGCTCGCTTCGTGATAGCAGGCAGCAAACCTGTTTCTGCAAAAATCTCCTTGGGAGCAATTATCGTACTCTTGAGCGTAAAACTCACGCCCATCTTCTTAACCACAGCGCTCAATTTTTTATCCAAATTAATCATGTCATCCACCAAGGAATTGACAGTTTACGATTGCCAGAAATCAAACTGCGAAACCACCGAAAAAAAACCATTGGCGTAAATCCATAACGATTTAAAATCGAAAGAAATACAATCAATCCAAAAGCAATGATAAAGGTCAACAGTGACATATGTAGGATAAAAATCAATACAGGAAATGCTGCGCGACCATCCCATATAAAAAATTTTATTGGACGAGCTGAATCTCGCCAATGTGCATCAGGATTAATTGCCATAACACCTCACTCCACTTATTTTATGTTATCGTAAGCTCGCTTGAATTTCACCTCTTACTCAAAGGAACGCGCTAATGGCTACGCACACACTCAATCTCACACCGGATTTAACCCGCTATCTACATGCAGTTGGCACACGAGAACCCGCACAACTCAAAGCGCTTCGCGAAGAAACACTGACAACATTTGAAGCAGCGCCCATGCAAATTTGCCCCGAGCAAGGCCAATTTTTTCAATGGCTGCTAAAAGTAATGAATGCCAAAAAAGCGTTAGAAATTGGGACGTTTACCGGTTACAGCGCGATTAGTTTGGCGCTGGGTTTATCTGGAGACGGTCATCTCACTTGCTGTGATATCAGTCATGATTGGACGCGCGTTGCAGTGAATTATTTCAAGAAAATGGGGTTGGAACACAAAATTACATTACATATTGCACCCGCAATCGAAACATTGCAAAGACTAATCGACGCGGGAGAAAGTAATACCTACGATTTCGCCTTTATCGATGCCGATAAACCTAACTACCTCCATTATTATGAGCATTGTCTAACTTTAGTGCGACCCGGCGGCGTCGTCGCCATTGATAATGTGTTATGGGGGGGCGAAGTCATCAACCCGAACAATCAGGATGACAACACTCAGATCATTCGCACGCTGAATGAAAAAATCGCTAAGGATGAGCGCGTTTCCCTTTGTATGATCCCGATTGGAGATGGTTTAACACTGGCCCAAAAAGTGGTAACTTAATCAGAACTGTCGATAGGGAGTGTCCTGCATGAAACGGCTTTTGGTCTTAACGTTTGTTGCGTTGTTAGTAGGCTGCTCGGATGAAAAAAAAATCGTTAATCTTAAAGTGAAATACCTTCCAACCGATCGCGTTCCTTCACGGCTTGTTGATACACAAGCGCAAACACAAGTTGCTGAAGCGGCTACTGCCGTTGGTCAGTCATTGCAAGAACTTTCAGCAGTACAAATGACAGTCCACCCACCACAAAAATTACAAAAACCTTTTAATCCCCACGTAATCGGCATGGACAAAATGGCTTCAGTGAGTTGGACTGGCCCTGTGCAACCACTGCTGCAGCAAATTGCAGATGCAAGTCATTACAAACTTCGCGTGCTTGGAAAGCACCCAAGTATTCCCGTTTTGGTGTCACTGGATGTGCACAACGAAGCCTTGGCGGATATTTTACGTGATGTTACTTACCAGGTAGTCATGAAATCTGATATCGCTATTTATCCGGAATCACGCACATTAGAATTACGTTATCACGGGAATTAATACGCCATGATGCAGTGGATTAAAACAGCAACGATCGTAGGAATTTCATTTTTTTCTACGATACTGTTAGCAGACTCGCCCAACACATTGTCTGCAGATGCTGGGTATATCAAAGTCCCCCATCCTTCTTTTGGCGAAAATCATGTCAATCCTATTCGATTAGCTGCCCTCCAAGAAGCAGCCAGCACACTCGGCACGCGCGGTGGTTTAGCCTGGCAAGCAAGAAACATCAATCTTGCGTTGCAGCAGGAGGTGATATTCCTAGATCAAGTGTTTGATTTTAACCAGTTACTGCTAGATCACAACGTATTGCCACCTGTTTTGGCTGAAAGTAACGGGGAATTAAATTTAGATGATGATTCCACGTTGCGCACCGCGCAACAAACCTACCGCATTCTTGCGCCTGCGCGCTTTGTAACCACGCCACCTAACTGGCGAGAATATCTGTGGATGCGTTTTGAGCGGCCAGCCCTACCTGATCATTCATTATTGCCGCAAACACAAGCTGAAACAGAAGTATGGGACCATTATTTGAAAGAAGGCTGGGAAAAGGGTATTCAACAAGCCAATGATATTTTTACAGCCAACTTGAATCGATTGAAAACCAATATAGTGGGAATGGTGTTGTATCGAAAACTGTTGGCGCTGCATATGGTCAGCGCACCTTTTGTTGCAGAAGCGCAGTTGGGTGTTACTGGAGACGCCACTCAGTTGCGTATTAATGACCAAGTGCTGCGCATTACCGCACAATCTCAGTTACAACCCAATCCGCAAAAATGGCAACCAATTTTAACGAAGTAGCCACAAGCAGAAGGGGGGGGAATAACATGAGCGAGCAGTATTTTTACCCCAAAGAACCCACACGATTTGACGAAAAAAGCATTGATGATCTTCTGGTCTACTGTCAACAACTTAATGCTTCTGATATCACCATACAATCAGGCGAGCCTATTACCATTGAGATTTACGGGCAAATTCACAAAATCACTAAACGTAAATTGGCCAATACAGAAGTAGGCGATATCCTCAACGCTATTTACGGCCCCAACGGCACCACGCAAATCATGCGCGGAACGGATTTAGATACACACTACGAAATTCGACCCAGTCGCGCTGAACGTTATCGTTATCGGGTGAATGGCGTGGGCTGTTTTGTAGAGGGACACGAAGGAATTCAAATTACGATTCGAACCATTCCTTCTACGCCACCAGAATTATCCTCTCTTAAGTTACCTCAATCCATTGTCGATTCTATGGCGCCGCAAGAAGGGGTGGTTTATGTCACGGGCGCAACGGGTTCTGGTAAAAGCACCTTGTTAGCCTCCATGATTCGCAGTATCGCTGAAGACCCACAAAGTAACCGAAAAATTCTCACCTATGAGGCACCTATTGAATTTGTGTATGACAATATTGACATGCCAAGCTGCATCGTTGCGCAATCTGAAATTCCAAAGCACTTACCTACTTTTGCCGATGGCGTAAGAAATGCGTTGAGAAGAAAACCACACTTAATTCTCGTGGGTGAGGCCAGAGACACCGAAACCATTAGTGCGGTACTCGAGGCAGCCTTAACAGGTCACCCTGTGTATACCACGCTGCATACAAACGGCGTTGCTGAAACTATTCGACGATTAGTCGGTAGTTTCCCTCAAGAAGAGCGACTGGGTAGAACAATCGATATTATCGAAACATTGCGACTTATTATCTGGCAAAGGTTAATTCCCTCCACAGATGGCAAGCGTGTTGCACTGCGAGAATATTTGGTTTTTACCGAAGCAGTTCGAGATAAATTACTTGATAGTGATCCTGAAAATATCACGCAAACCACGCGTTTACTCTTGCAAGAGCTGGGTCAACCCATGCTACAGGATGTCGAAGAAAAATATAAAGCAGGACTTATTTCTGACCGCTGGCACCAACTTCTCACCGCACGGTTGAAGCACGAATAACGATCTTCACGATTGCCATCGTCGTAAACACAATAATAAACGCTGGAACAAGAGTAGCTGAAAATATCAAAAGACTAATGCCGTTAATACCAATAACCAAAAAAACACACAAGAAGCCGCCAATGGTTTGCGTGAGTGACTTAAGAAAAGGATGATGATCACGAGGTTTGATTTCGCCATTTTTGGGAAAGTAAGCCATAATCGCATTAGAAAATTGTTTATGATTGATCAACGTTGGCAATGCCACTAGAAAAGAAAATAACGCAAAACTGCGTATTAACATCGGGTTGCTCTCAGGCCAATGCACTGGAAGGAGCAGTATCACTGAAAGCACTATTGGCAAAAACATCGTGCCTGCGAGCACTATCCGAACTGTATGACCACGCGAAATACGCGCAATAAAAGCACCTACTAAAGGCGTGAGAAAAAGCCACCACAACACCGAGAAAAACAGCCACGCAGTATACCAATTATAATTTATCCACTGCGTGACAACAGGTGGGACTGCAAAAGTTTGTGAAATTGAGGGCCATGTGCCGACAACCATGACAGATAACACCAACAAGATAAGCGCTATCGAAATACCGTATAACAAAAACTCCCAAAAAATGGCAACGTGTTTGGAGAATAAGTGATTAATCTTGTAATGCAATTGTTTTGAAAGCGTGCACATCACAATAAAAGAAGTGCCTACCAAAGTGGTGGGGAGAAAACCGTTCATGATATGCGCAGGCAATGAAATAACGCAACTCACCATCAGTAACGCCATAAAAATCATGGAAATGGCAACGCCAAATAAGGTCAGGCGTCGCATGCCCACATTCGCCACCAAACTATATACACCATCAACATCTTGGTGCGACAGTGGTTTCAAAAGCGTACTGAAATAAGCGGGCGTTTGGTCACGATACGCCAACATGCCCATCCCAATACCCACAACAGCATAAATCGCCCATGGAAATAAGCCGTATTGTGTGAGCAAATAACGCAGCGTATTTACGAATAAATGTGGATGCGTGGATGTATTAATGTTAAATGCTTCTCCAGAAATATAAGCGATGCCTAAAAACATTCCCAGCAATAATAATTCAAGTAATACGACAGCAAACAACCATTGTTTCAAGGGTAATCGCAGTGCTACATCATCACTATCATGCGCCAAACGCTTTTTTCCAAGCGGGCTAATAAAAAAATATATCGTGATAAATAAGGGTATCCAAAAAAGATAAAAACTATACAAAACTAAAAAAGGCAAGCAGAAGAATATAATCGCGCCCAACAAAAATAAAAACGGATTGAGAATGTAAGCAATTTTCGTGTTGAACGTGAGATATTTCATAAAGTTCTTGATTATACCCGTCGCGAATGATTTTTAGGTGTAAAATTTTACTATGGCATTGTACCATGTTTAGGATTTGGCGCTCATATGTGCGATGAGATTTGAATAATTTTTTTTAAAAAAATGAGGAGCATAGTCGTAACTATGTAACGAATTTTTTTAACAAAAATTATTCAAAGATCACGCACAGATGAGATGCCAAACACCTAAATATCATTCGCGACGGGTATAATGCCCCGCCTCTAAGGATGCTAAAAACGCTTGGTGTGCGTCGCATTCATTTTTATTCGCTAAAATTACGGGTAACGGTTTTTTTCGGTGGGTTTTTTCGCTAGTTACCAATACGGGTGCATCACTGTCATTTTCTTCCTGCGCAAATAATTGCGCCTGACCACCCGTCATCAGCAAATATACTTCTGATAATAACGCAGCATCGATTAAGGCGCCGTGTAAATCACGATGTTTATTATTCACGCTATATCGCCGACATAATGCATCTAAATTATTAGGTTGACCAGGATGTTTTTGTCTTGCAATGGCTAATGTATCTATCACCGTGCAATATTTCGTAATAGGAGAAAATTTTTTATTTACGCGTGAAAATTCAGCATTTAAAAATCCAATATCAAATGCAGCATTGTGAATAATTAATTCTGCGCCATTGAGAAATTCAAATAATGATTCGGCAATTTGCGAAAACACGGGTTTATCTTTTAAGAATTCTGCGGTAATGCCATGTACTTTGACCGCTTCAGCATCAATACCACGATCCGGATTCACGTATTGATGAAAACGATTCCGCGTCATGCGGCGATTGATCATTTCAATACAACCTATTTCAATTAAACGGTCGCCCTGCTCGGCGTTCAATCCCGTGGTTTCAGTATCGAGAATGATTTGTCTATCCATTTCGCCCCCGCTGCATCAACAATCTGGATGGTAGCTGCTATAATTCTATCTATCAACAAAGAAACCGGGGGTTAGGATGAGTAGAAAAGGCGACACAAGGGGAACCCCTCCTACCACCCCGCCAAGGGGAAACAATACACCCCCTCCTACCACCCTGCGAAGTACCCCGACCCCGAAACCCCCAGGGGATTCTCCAATCACCTCTGCTGACAAATACCTGTTCTCTCCGACTAACGCCTCCCCAAGACGCTCATCACATTCATCCCCTCAGGTTATTGTGGTTATCCCCTCCGCGCTATCCCCACCACCCCCTCACACACAATCCTCTACAGGGTCTGCCAGTAATGATACCGCGGCGCTTCTTTCTCCCAGCACTGACAGCCTTTTAATGCAAAGAAAACTCAATGATCCTGGGCTCAAGGTCAGCGGCTTTAAAAAAATTCGTGATCTGGGTGTAGGGGCAACCGCTACAGTTGAATTGGTTGAAATTACGCTTATAAAAGTTGATGCGAATGGAAAGCCCGACGCTACCCAAAAACCGCTTGTCATTCTGTGCGCAGCGAAAGCCCCCATTAACATAAAAAGTAGCACCGATGCCACCAGCAATAAATACCAGGAAGAGGGTGGCGACACCAGTCTTTTTGGGTTTTTTCTTCCTGCGGATGAAGTAGATAAAGCAGATAAAGCGGGAAGCAAGCCAGCGCCCAGCAAAGAAAAAACTATTCTCACCTGGCTAGAAAGAGCTGCGCAAGGAACAGAAACTGGTGTCATTTCTTGTATTGGCGAATATCGTGAATCAATCTTCGATAACACGGGCACCAAATCTTATGTGCTGTTTCCTGTTTGTCAAACCACACTTGAAGCAGAAATGCGTCGAATTGATCAACTTGATGAGACACGCCTTGAAGAAAAAAGAATTTTTCGCGCAAAGGTTGCCTTTGAGCTGATCCACGCATTGTTTACTCTTGAATACAATGGCGTTATTCACAATGACATCAAACTAGATAATGTGCTAATACGAAATGGTGAGTGTCGTTTAGTAGACTTTGGTTCTGCAAAAGCACTCAACGAAGAACTCAGCGCGCAATTAGCCAAGCTTCCCACAAACTTCGCAGAAGACGACACCCATTTCGTAGGTTCACCTGAATACACAGCGCCAGAAGTACTCTACGATGGGGAGCCAAGCTTTAAGAGCGATGTTTGGTCTGTCGGTGAGATACTTAGAAAACTGCTTGGGCTTAACACAAAAATGAGTGTGGCCATCCAACAACAAGATGCGCAAGGAAAACCAACGCTTGCACGCGGGACCGGCGCAATACTACATTACAAAGAAATAGCAAAAACACTGCGCTCTCAGCAAAGCGCTCGTGCCGAGCCGCTCACACCCTTATCCAGTGCACTTGCGGCCTGCGCAACCTTCGATGAGGCCTTCATATGCCTTGCCGAAAGAATGACAATGATTTCACCCGACGAACGGCCTGATGCAAAAGAACTAGAACGGGGCTGCGAGATTCTTTATTCTAAATTACTAAAAGATTGCCCATCGTTGTGCGCCCAAGAGCAAAGTATAAAGCCGCCTTCGCACCCAGGAAGGCCGCCCCATCCCACTCGTACAGATCCTCAGCCGCTACCTGGACGCCACCCTAGTGCAAGCCCAGCAGAAAACTGCCCCCCCGCCCCTATCTTGCGCACCAAAGGTTCAACACCAGCAGAACCCCAAAAACCCCAGGGTCTTCCTGAGCGTCACACTAGGGGAAGAGCTCGCTTTACCAACCAAATGGGAAATGGCAAAAAGGATCCTGGTGCTTCACCCACAGACGGCCACCGTACTCCCGAAAGAAAATAGACTACATGCAAAGCTCGTCAATCCCCTGATTAGCCAATTGATCGACCAACTCATTTTCTCGATGGCCACTATGTCCACGCACCCAATGCCAAATAATCTGGTGACGCGAGACTTCTTTATCCAACAATTCCCACAGATCTTGGTTTTTGACAGGTTTTTTATTGGCGGTTTTCCAGCCACGAGACTTCCATTGTGGTAACCATTCCATAATCCCATTGCGCACATATTGAGAATCTGTGGTTAATTCAATCTCACAGGAAGTTTTGAGTGATTGAAGCGCTTTGATAGCTGCCAACAATTCCATCCGATTGTTGGTGGTATTGAGCTCACCCCCATGCAATTGCTTTTCATGTGTACCAAAGCGCATGAGTACACCCCACCCACCCGGGCCTGGATTGCCGCGGCATGCGCCGTCAGTAAAGAGATACACTTTTTTCTTTTCTGTCATGGTGGTCCTTGATCGCCTAAATCTAACAGGCTCTTAATTTTTTGTGGTCGTTGACAATACCTCACCCAAGGAACAGAATTTTTGCATGACGCACGACAAAACTCCCGCTACTAAAACCCCTGCGATGAGCCCACATAGCTCAGCTAAGGGATCCCCCGTCGACAAAAAGCCCCGTGCTTTCTCACCTCAAACAAAGCGCATCACTTCTGCACGTTCTCTTTGGAGCCCAACAAAGCCGCAAGGGAAATTTAGGATACCTGCTATTCACTCAGAGAAAAATACCCTCTGGGAATTAGAAACACTTCAGGTATGGGCGCAAAATCATCTCAAAGGCAAAGGAAATACTGTGTTGGTAGAATGCTTAGATCATACGGGGAAAAAAACAAGAGAATGTTATATTGAGCTTGACGAAACCAATCAAGTCAATTTTAAACCTGCTGTAGATATGCAAGGAAAGTTACGCTTGCTTAGATGGTCTACACCTCATGCCACTACTGAAAAGCCCGCCCCTCTTAACACATCCTTTTCGCCTACGCGACAATGAAATGCTATCCGCTGGCTTTTTTCTTCTTCAATGACTGAGTCGCTAATGCGATGGTATGTCTGCTCGCTAATTTATTGCTTACATAACGATTCAAAGAAACCCGCGCTTCTTCTGCCTCAATAGCCAACTCACGATGTAATTCTTCAGGCACGCGAATCACAAATTTACCGCTAAATTTTTTTGAAGAAAGCGGTTCTGGAATAGATTCGTGTTGCGCCACCAAATCAATTACCACTTCTTGGACAAGTTTCCGAATACCACGAAAAGCGGCTTCTTGAGATCGATCCAACCAACTTAGACTTGGAAACTCAGCGCAAAGCCCAACATACTCTTGATCATCTTCGGACCAGATAACGCGATAAGCATATTTGTCGATCATAGCTCACCTTTTAACTTATCAATCGCCTGCATCACTTGTCTCACTTGATAGACTTTTGCTTTACCGTGCTCATTTTGAATATTTACTCTAGGATCTCCCAGCCATGGTGTTTTGTAAACACAATGGCTCCCACCATTTTTCCTCGCCTTACCGAAATAATATTCACATACTTTTTCTAACTCTGAAAAACGCACTGCTTTTGGATTGATTTTCATTTCAGAAACCAATGCTTCGATGCGATTTTTCATCACCCATGTTCCGTATGTTAACATGAGCCGCAAATATAGTATCATTATTGATACTATATTTCAATTCGACTCGTTTGGTTGCTACTGTTTTTTCGAAATCAATTGTAATAACGGATTATCAAATTTAAAACCCGTCTTTTAGCACCCGTCTTTTAGCAAAGACCACGATACCTCAATCAAAAACTTGTAGAATATACCCAAAATACCTCAAGATGCGAACTTGAAGGTCAGATAATAATGAAACAATTAAGCCACGTTTTTAGCGCCCAGATTGCAAGTCATTGGAACGTTTTGAGCGAGAAAATGCGAAGGAATAGTTAAACACTATTTCGAGCGTTTTCGAGTGAAAAAACGTTTCAAGGACGCAGCAAGATGGGATGCTAAAATTCGCATCTTGAGGTATTTTGGGTATATAAACCTTAAGGTCTTGTTAAATATTCCCATGATGATAGATTGGAGTAATGGAGCTATTCCATAACGGACCGGGGCATGAAGCTCTTGACGGAGAGGAACAGCTGGATCG
>Ga0155640_1170_pt2 | contig 15408 bp, 16 predicted proteins | sample RifCSPhighO2_12_FD_107297 | JGI IMG/M metagenome (GOLD analysis project Ga0155640, IMG submission 107297) | Gammaproteobacteria bacterium RIFCSPHIGHO2_12_FULL_45_9 | reverse complement strand
GCCGGTATCAGTACCGGTGATACCGGGAATCAGCCGTGCAGCTACTGCTGCTGCAGAACCGCCCGATGACCCCCCAGGTGTGCGGGATAAATCCCACGGATTTTTGACAGCACCGTAAAAACTGGTTTCATTGGAGGAGCCCATGGCGAATTCATCCATGTTGGTTTTGCCCAACATAACGGCACCTTCTGCTTCCCACCGTTTAACAACGGTTGCTGAATAGGGTGAAACGAAATTATCTAACATGCGTGAACCGCAAGTTGTACGTACCCCCTCGGTGCAGAAAATATCTTTATGGGCTAAGGGTAAGCCAGTGAGTAGCCCCTCTTTTCCTGCCGCTAATTGTTGATCTGCCTGTGCCGCTTGTGCGAGGGCTTGTGTTTCTGTGACCGTCAGAAACGCATTCAATGTTGGGTTCTGTGCGGCGATACGTGCTAAAAAATGGCGCGTTAATTCTACTGACGAAATGTCACGCGCATTTAAACGACGTTTTAATTCACTTAAAGACAGTGTGTGCACTTTTCCCCCTATTTATTCAATGACACGTGGCACAAGATAAAGCCCCAGCTCTGTTTGTAGGGCGATTTGTTGATAGGCTTCACGTTGATTCAATTCGGTGACGACATCAGGCCGCATGGGCTGAGATAAGCCATCCAGCGGATAGAGCAAGGGCTCCAATCCTTGTGTGGGGACCGTTTGTAAAGTATCTGCCATCTCAACAATACGAGTCAGTTTATCTGCCAGGCTGGCCAGTTCTACATCGGTAATTTGTAAGCGTGCTAAATTGGCAGTATGTCTCAGGGCCTTATCATCCAGACAGTGTTTGTTAGCTTGTTCTTTAGACATTATTGAGAGCCTCGCGTCCAGTCATCGTTACAGGGGCAGAGCATAACAAGGAGGCAGATTTCATACAAGGGGATGCTGAACACAGAAATCGCTGACTTTAGCATAGATTGCTTTGCTCACAAAAGACAATATTTTAGGGATATGCGATAATGAAAGGCAATTCAAGGAGGAAACTATGGCATGGCATCAAGTATTGCATCACAAAACGGCATTGATTACGGGCGCATCCAGTGGTATCGGTGAAGCCTGTGCTTATTTGTTGGCAGCTGAAAATGTCAATCTCATTTTAACGGCGAGACGCGAAGCGCGCTTAGTCGCATTGCAAAAAGCCTTGACTGATCAATATCCCATTACGTGCGACATTTACGTGAATGATGTCGCTAAACCAGAAACATGGGGGGATTTTACGCAGGTACTCGCGGAAGCGCCTATTGATATTTTAATCAATAATGCGGGCTTAGCGTTGGGGGCGGATAAGCTTCAGCAGGGTAATCCAGAAGAATGGGACCAGATGCTGGATACGAATGTGAAAGGGTTGCTGTACATGACCCGGCATGTGCTGCCCCATATGTTGTCCCAGAACACCGGGCATATTGTAAACTTGGGTTCTATTGCGGGGCATGGTGTGTATCCTGGGGGCGCGGTTTATTGTGCCAGCAAGCATGCAGTGGACGCCATTTCGAAGGCGTTGCGATTTGATATCTTGGGTACGCCCATACGGGTGACGGAGATTTCTCCCGGCATGGTAGAAACAGAGTTCAGTGTAGTCCGTTTTCGTGGTCAAGAAGACACGGCAAAAACAGTTTATTCAGGTGTGCAGGCCTTAAGTGCAGAAGATATCGCTCACATTATTTTGTATGCCTTGTGCGCACCGCCTCATGTAAATATTTCTGAGATCATCGTGTGTCCGACGGACCAAGCGGGCATTGGTACTGCCGGCGTGCATCGGCGAGCGTAGTGTGTCGAGAATTGCTTTTCCGAGGGGGAAGTGCCAAGATACCGCGATGATGAGTGAAGACAAGAAAACAACTGATTTTGGTTTTGAAGAAGTGCCGTTGGCTGAAAAAGCGAAGCGGGTAGGCGCTGTTTTTTCCTCGGTTGCGTCACGGTATGATGTCATGAACGATATTTTATCGTTTGGTTTGCATCGCGGTTGGAAGCGATGGGCTATGTTATTGTTGCGGTTACGGCCTGGCATGCAAGTGTTAGATGTCGCGGGTGGTTCGGGTGATTTAACGCAATTAGCGGCAAAACGGGTGGGTGATACGGGCTCCGTGGTGTTGACGGACATTAACCCGGATATGTTGGCTGTTGGGCGCAAGCGTTTATTGGATGCGGGGTTTGCCAATATTCCCTGTATTTTGGCAAATGCAGAACAATTACCGTTTCAAGACAACACATTTGATCGCGTGATGATTGGGTTTGGGTTGCGGAACGTGACGGACAAGCCGGCTGCTTTGCGGTCTATGTTACGTGTTTTAAAGCCGGGTGGGTTATTGGTGATTTTAGAATTTTCAAAACCAATAGTGCCTGGGCTGCAAACGGTGTACGATGCTTATTCATTTCATCTCTTGCCTAAAATTGGCCATTTGGTGGCAAACGATGAAGACAGTTATCGCTATTTAGCTGAATCGATTCGTCAGCATCCAGACCAAGCGACATTGAAAGCACTGTGTGAAGCAGCGGGGTTCGTGCAGTGTGATTACCACAACTTGTCAGGTGGTATTGTGGCGATTCATCGGGGGGTAAAGCCATGATCAAATCTGTTATGTGTCGTGTGATGGAGAAAATGATTAGCGCTTACTGGGTCCTCCATCCTGAGGGTGCGGATGTGTTAAAGCGGCATGAAGGTAAATCATTATTGTTAGCAATCACGCCCGGTGGTCAGGTTGTGTTGTTGGTGGAAGCGGGAAAAATAAAGGTATTAGGAGAACCCCTCCATCCTGTGACTGCGGAAGTATCGGGTACATTATCTGAGATTGTCGGTGTATTGTGTAGGGGTAAAACGACTTTGGCGGGGTCTGGCCTGTTGATCAGGGGGGATGGCCTATGGGCTTCTGAATTGATGCGTGATTTGTCATCCTTGGAGTTAGACTGGGAGGCAGTACTGGGTACTTATACGGGGCCATTGGTAGCGCAAGGGGTTGCGCGTAGTTGGGCATGGTTAAAGCAAGAGACAGAGATGATACCGCATGCCGTGAAAGATCAGGTGCAAACTTTTCTGCATCAAGAGTCGCAGTGGTTACCGATGCGTGCTGAAGTAGAAACCTGGGTGGCAGCAGTACGTGTTTTACAATTTGATGTAGAACGATTAGCCGCACGTTTGCAACAGTTATGTGCGTGAAGGAGTATAAAGGGTGAAATGGGTTTGGCAATGGGTACGGCTCATCCAAATTAACGTAGTCTTAGCGCGCTACGCATTAACGCGGCCTGTTGTGGGTGATCGCAGTGTATTGCGTGGATTAGTGTACTTAAATCCATGGCAACATGCCGATGCTTGTACTTCGCGGGGAGATGCCATTCGACGTGCGTTAGAGCGTTTGGGTCCTTTATTTGTGAAGTTCGGTCAAATGTTGTCAACTCGTCGAGATTTACTGCCGGATGATTTAGTGAATGAGTTATCTAAGTTGCAAGATCAAGTACCGCCTTTTGCTTCTGAAGCAGCGGTACAGCAAATTGAGAAGGCTTTTGGAAAATCGATACACCAATTGTTTCAGACATTTCAACACGAGCCTTTAGCATCGGCATCAGTTGCGCAGGTACATGCGGCTACTTTGTTAGATGGGAGTGATGTTGTCGTCAAAATTATTCGGCCGCATATTGAAAAAACGATTACCCGAGACATTAATTTGTTGTATACGGGGGCAAGATGGGTGCAGCGTTTTTGGAAGGGGGCTCGTCGGTTAAAGCCAGTGGCATTGGTTGCTGAATTTGCGCGCACGTTATTAGATGAATTAGATTTATCTCGCGAAGCTGCGAACGCTTCACAACTGAAGCGTAATTTTGCGGACTCGCGCATTATGTATGTGCCTAAAATATACTGGGATTTTGTGCATCCTCGTGTGATGGTCATGGAGCGAATTTATGGTATTCGTATATCCGATGTAGATGCATTACGTGCTGCGAATACGGATTTAGCGACATTATCTAAGAATGGGGTAGAGATTTTCTTTACCCAAGTGTTGCGTGATAGTTTTTTTCATGCGGACATGCACCCAGGGAATATTTTTGTGGATATCAAAGATCCCCGTAATCCGCGTTACTTAGGAATAGATTTTGGAATTATGGGGACATTATCTCCCTTTGATCAAGATTATTTGGCAAAAAATCTGTTAGCATTTTTTAAACGAGATTATCGTGCCGTGGCTGTATTACATGTGGAATGTGGTTGGGTCCCACCAACAACCCGCATTGATCATTTTGAAGCAGCAGTACGTGCGGTATCAGAGCCGATTTTTGAACGACCGTTGCGAGACATTTCATTTGGGCATTTATTGTTGCGTTTGTTTCGAACGGCAGAACGTTTTGATATGGTGATTCAGCCGCAGTTAATCTTATTACAGAAGACATTATTGCATATCGAAGGGTTGGGGAAGGCATTGTACCCCGATTTAGATTTGTGGACCACGGCAAAGCCGTTTTTAGAAAAATGGATGCGAGAACGGCAAGGGTTGCGGCGGTGGATGCGTAGCGTCAGCCAAGAGGGCGGGGAGTGGCTAGCGCGTTTGTGGAAGATGCCAGAGTTAGCAACGCGTGTTTTAGGTGAAATACAGTACCAGCAACAACTCGCGCATTTCCGGGAAGAGAGAGTAGACTCGTCGATGGTCAGAATGCCTGTGCGGCGAGTTCATCGGTTGGGCTGGTGGTTTTTGGGTGTGATGATGGGGATGGTGGGTTGTTGGGGGCTGTTAGTGTGGGTCGGTGGGCGAATGCTGCCCTGAAGAATGGCTATGCCAGGACTCGAACCAGGGACATCAGCATTATGAATGCTGCGCTCTAACCAACTGAGCTACATAGCCACGCGGGAGGTATTTTGGCCAGGATAGGTAGGAAAGTCAAGACATGAAACGATACATTCCGTATGTCGTCTCTTTTGCATTATTGATGGATGTGATGGATTCTACTATCTTAAGTACAGCTATTCCCAAGATTGCAACAGAGTTTCAAATAGATCCGATCAGTTTAAAAGTGGCCTTGACGAGTTACCTGATGGGATTGGCGATTTTTATTCCAGTCAGCGGTTGGTTTGCAGATCGTTTTGGCAGTAAACCTATTTTTATGGCGGCATTAACCATTTTTTCACTCAGTTCCTTATGGTGTGGATTATCGCGTGGCTTATTAGAAATGGTGCTTGCGCGTTTTGTGCAGGGATTTGGGGGGGCTTTCTTGATACCTGTGGGGCGGTTGATTGTATTGCAGTCTTTTCCTAAAGCGGAAATGGTACGCGCTATGACCTATATGTCATTGCCGGTTATTTTAGGACCAGCCGCGGGTCCAATTTTGGGGGGTATGATTGTGTCGTGGTTCAGTTGGCGATGGATTTTCTTCGTTAACATTCCGCTGGGCTTGTTGGGATTATTATTTGCGTGGCGCGTGTTGCCCAATCAGTCAGCATATTCAAAAGCGCCGTTTGATTTCTGGGGATTTGTGTGGTTTGGTTTAGGGCTTGCGGGGCTTGCTTTCACGTTAGAAGTCTTGGGTTTGAATTTTCTGCAGGGTAATGCGTTATTTTATATTTGGATGGCAGCCTTAGTTGCGTTGGGTCTTTTTTATATCCATGCAATGCGTACGAAATGGCCATTGGTGAATCTGTTTTTATTTCGCATTCGTACTTTTCGATTATCGTTATTAGGGGGGTTTTTCAGTCGCTGTGGGTTAGGGAGTATGTTTTTTCTCATTCCCCTATTTTTTCAAGTGGGATTGCAGAAAACACCCTTGGTATCGGGTTTATTATTGCTGCCTATTGCTTGCGGTATGCTGACCATGCGCTTGGGGTTGAAGGTGTGTTTGCAGTATTTAGGGTTTAAACGAGCGCTTATTTTCAATACAACCCTGTTAGCCATTTTTATCAGTGCCTTTTCTATGCTGCATGAAAGTATCCCGCTGTGGTGGTTTATTGTGTTTGAGTTTTGTTATGGTGCAATTGTGGCGGCCCAATTTGGGTGTATGAGTCCGCTTGCGTATGCTGATTTATCAGATGCTGCATTGAGTCAAGGTACCAGCATGACAGGCTCTTTGCAGCAGCTGTCTATTGCATGTGGCATTTCAATGGGTGGGTTTATTTTACGTAGTTTTGTAGGCAATTACTCAGCTTCGGTATCTTCTTGGGCTTCTTTGTCAGCAGAATCTAGCATCATTCAGCCCTATGTGTTTCATGAAACTTTTTGGGTGATGGGTTGTGTTACTTTAATAGGGGCTGTCATTTTTGGGTTGTTGCATCCCCATGATGGGGCGACAGCAAGCGGATATTATGTGAAAGACGCTGGACGAAAACGGAAAGGTGCTCTGCGAGTCGTTGCTGAAGAATAAAGAGAAACCCCAGCAGGGTGCTGGGGTTTCGAGGTATTGCTTTCGGACTATCTAAGGTATATTAAGGTACATCTTTAGCATATCACGCAGTACAATTACTGATGATAATCATTGATAGACTGATGATGCATTGTGAATATAATTTTAAGGGTGAGCCACTCCAACGACCTGCAGATCAGCAACAAGCTTAAGGCTGCAGGGATCGCCAGCAATCCATTTAATAAAACGTATTCAATGGAGATGGCAGCTTTTGTCTTCCAAATCCGTTGAGTTGTTTGGATGTGCGTTAAGCGTTTCATTGTATGTCTCAATAAAAGTTAACCCATATGTTCACAAAACCCGCCTATGTTTTTGTATAAGCGGCACAAATTGTCTATATGTAGAAATATTGTATAAAATAGAGCCAAATAAGTCAAGTAAATTGCACAAAATAGATACAATTTGTTTTGAAGGGTAAAGTGTATTAAAATAATCAATAGGTTAGTGAATGTACGCTGTGTATAAATTTCGCTCTTGACAAGGTGGTCTAAAATTGGATAAAATTTGTCCTTTTGGCAGGTAGGATGAGGCGGAAAGAGAGGGTTTGTGGTGCGTGGTGCGCAAAGTGTGATCTGGGGTTTGTTAGCGGGTACAGTAGCTTCTAAGACAGCTTCTTTTATGAGTATGCCATTTTTAACTTTATTTTTGGCTATGCACGCGCACGTCTCTCCTTGGGTTGCCGGGATTATTGTGGGTTTATCTCCTTTAGCGACGCTAGTCGGTGGGTTTGTGGGGGGGCAACTATCAGATGTGATGGGACGTTCGACGTTGTTGATTGGGTCCTTGGTTGGGATGGCGCTTTCTTACTTGGGGCTAGCGGTCGGTGGATTTATGCAGGAGGGCTTAGGTCAGCTCGTGGTCTTAGGGTTGTTTAATCTGATTAATGGCTGGATGTCCGCTTGTTATCAGCCTGTGAGTCAGGCCTTGATGAGTGATTTGGTGCCGATCGAAGATCATTATAAGTTTTTCCAATTGCGGTATACCGCGATTAATATTGGTGCAGCGATTGGGCCATTGTTAGGCGCCTGGTTTGGTATGAGTGCTTCTCCGATTGCCTTTGTATATACGGGCATTGTCTATATGCTATACGCAGGGATCATGTGGTATTTTCTGCCGGTCATGCGGCCAATTGATCGGATGATTCAGCATCGTGCAGTGACCTTGCGACGTTCCATACAGGTATTATCGCGTGATCGTAAATTACGTTACTTTTTAGTGGCAGGTACTTTATTTACGCTATGTTTTTCACAGATTGACTCTTCCTTTGCACAATATTTGCAGCTCAATTTTGTAGATGGGGTTCATTTGTTTTCGTGTTTATTATCGGTCAATGGCTTTGCCGTATTGGCACTGCAGGCGCCGGTCATTCTGTTAACGAAACGGTGGTCACCGATGGTCTCTATGTTAGTAGGTAGTTTAATTTTCGCAGCAGGTATGGCCATTTTAGGGTTTCACCATATTTCGCACGTGTGGTTATATGTCTCGATCTTGTTGTTGAGTTTAGGTGAAATCTTTGTATTCCCCGTGAGTGCGATTTTTGTAGATCGTATGGCACCTGAAAATATGCGGGGCACTTATTTTGGGGCGAGCTCCTTACGGCAATGCGGTTTTGCAATCGGTCCGTTTATTGGGGGTCTGTGTTTAACTTCTTTAGGCAGTCACAGTTTATTTCTGATTATGGCGGCCATTGCGTGTTTGTCTTTTGTTGTCAACTGGTGGGGTGAGCGGATTGAAGAAGGTATCCGTGTACCCGCATCGGCTATACCGATTTTGCAACGGGAATAATGTTGCATTACCGGTTCCGCATTGCGGCTAACACAGGCTTCACAGGGGGCATGATGCCCCTCCAGCGTTCGAAAGAAAACGCGGCTTGTGCAACCAGCATACCTAATCCATCCGTATAGTGCCTAGCGCCGGCCGTGATGGCCCACTGTAAAAAGGGTTCTGCGGCTTTTCCATAGGATAAATCATACACCCAGGTGGTGGGTGACAGGGTTGTGGGGGGCAAATCGGGCAGTTGTCCTGTGTGTCCGAGGGAAGTGGCGTGAATAATGAAATCAAATTCAGAAAATAGCACCGTATGCCAGGGGCATGCAGAAAGGGTACCGTGTGATTGAAAACTTTCGGCTAATTGTTCTGCTTTTTGCATCGTGCGATTGATTAAGACGATTTCTGTCGGGTGTTCCGCGAGTAGGGGGCCAATAATACCCCGCGTAGCGCCACCACAGCCCACAATGAGTATGCGTTTTTGTGCCAAAGAGAGCTGCAATTGTTGAGTTAAGTCATATACTAATCCTAAACCATCGGTGCAGTCCGCTACCCATTCAGATGCGTGAAATGAAATGCAGTTACAGGCGCCCGCTTCTATTGCGAGGGGAGTGGCACGTGTACATAACTGTAGTGCTTCTGTTTTAAAGGGAACTGTGATATTCGCGCCTCGCCCACCACTTTCTGCAAAATCGGTCAGTGCTTTCTGCAATTCTCCCGGCGCAACCAAGATACGCGTGTATGACAGCGTGTGTCCTGTTAATTGTGCAAATTGGGTATGAATGTCGGGAGACAGGCTGTGCGCAATGGGGTTACCAAAAACGGCGTAGTGGTCCATGATTATAGGCTCCCACTGGCCATGATCGCACATAATCGATCTTGTAAGATGTGATAGGGCGCATAGTGTCTACCAGAAAATCCGTTCACCAGAATAGCAAACCCGAATACATGGTTGTGTGTGTCGGTTACAAACCCCGTTAAACTGGAAATGCCTTTCATGGTACCTGTTTTGGCGTGTACACGGTTTTTTAATGCGGGGGTACTCATGCGCCATTTGAGTGTACCGCTGTGTCCTGAAATGGGTAATGCATTCCATAAGCAGGTACGTAATGCCGGGGTTTGATGAATGAGATAGAGCACTTGTCCAAATTCACGGGGTGATTCTGCATTATAACGAGATAAACCAGCGCCATCTTCAATGGTGCTACCTGTAAAATCGACTTGACCATAAGTGTGTAAAATCGTTTTGAGGGCTTTGACACCATTTTGCCATGAGCCTGGTTGATGTGTGAATTGTTGTCCCATTTTTTTCAGCAAAGTGTTTGCAATTAAGTTATCAGATTTTTTCAACATGGTCGTGACTAAGGTTTGTAGATCGTCCGAATTGTGTGTGACGAGTGTGAAACGCACACGATCATGTGGTGTGGCTACTCGAATAACGCCCGTGTAGCTGATATTCAGCTGGGTTAAGATGCATTTAATGCGGAGCATTGCATAGGGAATGGGGTTACGTAAAGCAACGCCTCGATATTGAGTGGGCACGTTACGGGGTAAGCAGCCTCTCAGTAAGTAGCGATTATTGATATCGCTATACACTTTAATCGGGCAATTGTTTTGCCATTTTTTAGTGATCGTAATCGCGTTCTCAATGTGAATAACACCGTTAGGTAAAGACGATTGAATCAACGCCCATCGGTTGGTGGGTGTGATACGAAGTGAAAATGCATTACGGTCCAGCATAATAGCCGATATAGGTGCACCAAATGGAAAAGAGAGGTCTTCCCAATCAAATCCAGCTGGATAAGGCACGTTATCGAAATCACGGTCATTAATCACCACATCACCCAGAATTTTGGTGACGCCTTGTGCTTGTAGCGTAGTGAAGAGTTCGGTTAAGTCTTGTGAGGTGAGTGTGGGGTCTCCACTGAAATGTACGACTAAATTACCCGATAGGGTATTACCTGTGACAGGCGCTTGACTTTGCAATGTGGTTGCATAACGAAAATGGGGACCTAATAAAATAAACCCAGCCGTTGCGGTTAGCACTTTTTGCACACTGGCTGGTGTGAAAAATTCATAGGCATTTTGCGCGAATACCGTGTTACCGCTGGCTGCATCAAAAACCAATACCCCCACATGAACAGAGCGGGGTACTTGTTTGAGTAAAGCTTGCATACGGTTGAGTGCGCTATTGTCCGCGAAGACAGTAGCGGAAACAACGCAGGCCAGTACAGCCAGTGTGTATAGCCTGATATGACGCAAAATGGGGAACTTACCTGTTAATTTCATTATGCAATATCCAGCGGTTGCGTCTATCCTATTGTTCAGACTATCGAAATTAGCTGGTTGTCGCAAGTATGGTGTAGCGCCCGATTGCCGTGAATAGGGCGTCGGTTAATTTGACACCACTTCGGGTATGTGATACCTTAATGTGCCCATTTTATGACCAATCATGCCCATATGTGAGGCAGGAGGAAACGGAAATGCTATTACGCGGTCTCAAAACCTGGTTTCAGTGGCCAGCTTGGAAACAGATTATGGCGGGACTGCTATTAGGCATGGGAACAGGCTTATTATTAGGGCCCCATGCGGTTTATTTGAAGCCTATTGGGTTGCTTTTTATTCATGCGATTCAGATGTTGGTTGTCCCTGTTGTAGTAACAGCGATTGTGTGTGCAGTTTTGTCTGTGAAAGCTTTAGATAAGATGGGCCGCGTTGTCAGTAAGGCGTTGATAGTATATGCCTTATGCATGATGATTTCTGCGACCATCGGGATTGTAGTGGCTAATTTATTTGGGGTTGGGCATGATTTTCCTTTGCATGCAGATGGGGGCGTCACATTACCCCATACAGTCTCTTTTTCGGATGTGTTGGTAAGCTTTGTGCCAACCAGCCCAGTAGCGGCTTTTGTGAGCAATAATGTGATTCAGATTCTCGTTTTTTCGTTTCTTTTTGGGGTATCCATTCGTTTAGTAGGCGAGCCTGCCAAGCCTGTACAGGATTTTTTTGAGGCATGTTCCAAGGTGGTATTCCAATTATGTAAAATCATCATTGGTTTCGCGCCTTATGGGGTTTTTGCCTTGATTGCGACTGTTTTTGGAGAATACGGTTTGTCGGCTATCGTGCCGTTGTTGCGTTTCGTAGGTGCTGTGTATGGTGGATGTTTGGTGTTGGTTGCCTTGATTTTCTCCGGATTATTATTGTTTGCTCGTGTGCCGGTTCGGGCTTTTTGGCGCAGTGTTGCACCTGCTTTGATCACCGCGTTCACCACTTCCAGCAGTGCGGCCACCTTGCCGGTGACGATGCGTTGTGCACGTGAGAATCTCAAGATCGATCGTGGCGTATCCGATTTTCTATTGCCACTGGGCACGACCTTGAATTTAAATGGATTATCGGTTTATTTAAGCGTGGCGACCATTTTTGCCGCACATGCGTTTGGCATCCACTTATCATTTTATCAATATGTTACGCTGGTTGTGTCAATTGCTTTTACCGCTGTAGGGGCGGCGGCTATTCCGGGGTCAGCATTAGTTGTGATGGGTGCGGTGATGAATGCTGTGGGTATTCCGTTAGGGGCATTACCCTTGTTGGCTGGGGTGGATCGCTTAAACGATATGGCGCAAACGACCACAAATGTGGCTGGCGATTTGTTTGCAGCTGCTGTTGTGGCCAAGCATGAGGGCGCCATGGATATAGAGGCGTTGCAGGCAGCTCACGCAGACATGCCGGATGATGCGGCAGTGGAGCATGGTGGGTCCTCGAAGTAGGGGTCTCTACAGTGGTTATTTATTGTATCAAAAATGTCTGATGTGCTATCGGCCTTCCCTTTGTTTTCCAAGGTGAATTCGTTATAATCAGGTCGGGCTCGCGCGAGAAGAGGGAAGTGTATTGTATTGTCTATTTTTCTCGCAACGAAGAGGGTGCAGGTAGATAATTTTTTAAGGGTATCTTGTGGAAAAACATCCTGTCAATTTGGATTTGTTGCATTTTAAATTTCCTATTACGGCTATTTTATCGATTGGGCATCGTATAGCGGGTGTCTTGATGTTTTTGTTATTGCCGCTTGCGCTGTGGATGTTGGGAGAGTCTTTACGTTCGGCGGATGATTTTGATCGGTTAGTGCTGGGTTTGCAGCAATGTTTTATCTTGCAGGCGTTGGTGTGGGTTTTATTATCAGCCACGTGGTTTCACTTATTAGCGGGTGTCAGGCACTTATGCATGGATTGTGGATGGGGTGAAACGTTTCAAATGGGGAGTTGTACTGCGCGGTTAGTGTTTGTGCTCTTTGCGATTGGGTGTATTGGGTTAGGGGTATGGATATGGTAAACAAGAATCGCGCTGGTTTAAATGAGTGGTTAATACAGCGTGCGACTGCGCTATTTATTGGGATTTATGTTGTTTGGTTGGTGGGTTACTTGTGGTGTCATGCGGGCATAACTTATATAGAGTGGCAGGCGCTCTTCCGTAATGGCTGGGTATGTGTATTCACCGTGTTAGCCGTGGCTTCTATCTTGTGGCATGCGTGGATTGGGTTATGGACGGTATTGACAGATTACATTAAATGTAAGCGAATTCGGTTAGCGGTTCAGGGGATTCTCTTGTTTGTGCTGGCGGGTTATTTTGTGTGGGCTATTCATATACTGTGGCACGGGTAAGGGGGACAGATGAAGATACCGGTCAAGCAATTTGATGCAGTCATTGTCGGTGCAGGGGGTGCAGGTATGCGCGCTGCATTGCAAATGGCGCAATCACAATACCGTGTGGCGGTGATTTCGAAAGTATTTCCGACGCGTTCGCATACCGTGTCAGCGCAGGGGGGGATTGCAGCGGCTTTGGGCAATGTCTCATCAGATAATTGGGAATTCCATATGTTTGATACGGTGCGGGGTTCTGATTATTTAGGAGACCAAGATGCCATTGAATATATGTGTCAGCATGCGCCGGCGGCTGTATATGAATTAGAACATATGGGAATGCCGTTTTCGCGTTTGGATGACGGGCGTATTTATCAGCGTGCGTTTGGTGGACACACCCGTGATTTTGGGGGAGAGTTAGCGCGTCGTACGTGCGCCGTGGCAGATCGAACCGGGCATGCGTTAGTGCACACGTTGTATCAGCAAAATGTGGCCGCTAAAACACACTTCTTTACGGAATGGTTTGCGATTGATTTAGTAAAAGGTGTAAACGGTGGTGTTTCTGGCGTGGTTGCTTTATGTATGGAAACGGGGGAGTTAGCCTTTTTCAAAGCGCGTGCGGTGGTATTTGCAACCGGTGGTGCGGGTCGTATCTATAAATCAACGACCAATGCGTACACCAATACAGGTGATGGGATTGGCATGGCCTTGCGCGCAGATTTGCCGGTACAAGATATGGAATTCTGGCAATTCCACCCGACGGGCATTGCCGGTGCAGGGGTGTTGGTGACGGAAGGGGTGCGCGGTGAAGGGGGTTATCTGTTGAATTCAGAGGGCGAGCGTTTTATGGAGCGTTATTCGCCTCACTTAAAGGATTTAGATTGCCGCGATATTGTAGCGCGTTCGAGCATTATGGAAATTTTGGCGGGTCGGGGTTGTGGTCCTGATAAAGATCATGTGATGCTAAAACTCGATCATTTGGGTGAAAAAGTGATTCAAGAGCGGTTGCCGGGTATTCGTGAATTAGCGAAGGCATTTGCGAATGTTGATCCGGCGAAAGATCCGATTCCGGTGGTGCCAACCTGCCATTATCAGATGGGGGGCATTATCACCAATTATCACGGTCAAGCATTGACGGTGAATGCGGCAGGTGCGGATCAAGTGGTAGACGGTTTTTTTGCGGCGGGTGAATGTGCGTGTGTATCGGTGCATGGTGCCAATCGCTTAGGCACTAATTCATTATTAGATTTGGTGGTATTTGGTCGTGCTGTCGGTCTTTATTTAGAAGATGAACTGAAGCAAAACTTAGATTTCCGTGAACCGGATAGTGCTTCGTTAGAGGCAATAGAAGCGCGATTGGCGCGTTGGGAATCTCAAGACATGACAGAAGATCCCGCTGATATTCGTACGCATATGAAGCAAATTATGCAAGAGAGTTTTGGTGTATTCCGTGATGCAGAGCATATGGAGACGGGTTTGAAGGCTTTGTCGGAACAACAAGCGCGCTTAAAACGGGCGCGGTTGCGGGATACTTCGAAGGTATTCAACATGGCGCGTGTAGAGGCGTTGGAATTAGAAAATCTGATGGCGGTTGCACATGTAACAGCGGTTTCTGCATTACAGCGCACAGAGAGCCGGGGTGCACATGCACGTTATGATTTCCAGCATCGTGATGATACAAACTGGTTAAAACACACGGTATGCGATGCAACAGGCAAGGTGCAGTATCGATCTGTGAACTTTGCACCGAAACATCGAGAACCTTTCCCCTTGGCAGAGCGAGAATAATATGATGAGTAATGATCGAGTCATGACAATTGCGGTCTATCGTTACACTCCCGAGCAAAATGCAAAGCCCGCGATGCAGGAATTTATTTTAAAGGTGTCTGATGTGCGGGGTTCGATGCTATTAAATGCATTAGAGACGTTAAAAGAGCAGCATCCGGATTTGAGTTTCCGTCGTTCTTGTGGGGAAGGTGTGTGTGGCTCAGATGGCATGAACATCAATGGTCGGAATGGTTTAGCGTGTATTACGCCGTTGGCGGAATTGCCGGATCGAGTAGAATTGCGTCCACTGCCGGGATTTCCGGTGATTCGTGATTTAGTAGTCGATATGACTTTATTTTACGAGCAGTATTATAAGATTAAGCCCTATTTACAAAATAGAGATCCAGCGCCTGCTACAGAACGTTTGCAGTCTCCTGAAGAGCGTGCGCGCTTAGATGGGTTGTATGAATGTATTTTGTGTGCATGCTGTTCCAGTTCATGTCCGTCGTTTTGGTGGAATCCAGATAAGTTTGTGGGGCCTGCGGGACTGTTGGCGGCCAGTCGATTTATTTCCGATAGTCGCGATACAGAAACGCAAGCACGGTTAGATGACTTAAAAGATCGGTATAGTGTTTTTCGGTGTCGTAGCATCATGAATTGTGCTTCGGTCTGTCCGAAATCACTCAATCCCACGAAGGCGATCAGTGATATTCGACGTGAAATGTTGTCAGATCACGATTCGGCAGAATAATTGAGGTAAGATAAATGGCCAATACGCGCTCGAATGGTAAAGGCAAAATGTCAATGGAAGCCTTTGCTGCTAGCT
>Ga0155640_1023_pt2 | contig 15604 bp, 14 predicted proteins | sample RifCSPhighO2_12_FD_107297 | JGI IMG/M metagenome (GOLD analysis project Ga0155640, IMG submission 107297) | Gammaproteobacteria bacterium RIFCSPHIGHO2_12_FULL_45_9 | reverse complement strand
CACAGCCGCCGGGGAAGAAGAATTCTACGATTCATATGTTATCGGGTGGAGAAAAAGCCTTAACGACAATTGCCTTAATTTTTTCCCTGTTTCAACTCAATCCCGCACCTTTTTGTATTCTCGATGAGGTAGATGCTCCCTTAGATGACCTCAACGTAGGGCGTTTCTGTCAGTTGGTGCAAGAAATGTCACAAGAAACACAGTTCTTGATGATCAGTCATAATAAGGTATCTATTGCTTCCGCAAATCATTTGATGGGTGTGACCATGCATGAGCCAGGGGTATCGCGCATTGTGTCAGTGGATGTGCAGGCAGCATTAGAGTTAGTAGAGTAATTGCTTATTTTTTAGAAGATTATTCGGGGTTCCCCCCCCTCTCTCTTCCCTTTGTGGTATTTAGCGTGTGCTATAGTTATTAAGTATGCTCATGGACAGCACAAAGTGCGAGGTGTGCTATGTTAGGAAGAGTAGGTGGATTTGCATTCGGCGCTGCCAAACTCGGCGCCGGTATTTTAGTGACTGCTGTGGGTGTGAGTCAGATGGCAGATCTCAATAACCAGCAGTATCTTGCTGCTGATACCTTGACGAGATCAAGGGCCATGGGGATGTCTGATGAGTGGAAAGCAAAAGATTTTTTAGCAGAGCAAAAACGCATTGGTGTACCAGCGGAAGCGCTATTTAATGCAACACTGGATGAAGCACAGGTATTTTTAATGGAAGCAAGTACCCCGGGTCCTATTGCCTATCGCCCTGTTGTGGGGCCTGAATCAACGTGGCGTGATTTAGTGGTCAAATTGGGTGGGAGTGAGCGGTGGAAATCAGGCATCTTGATTGATCCGGGGGCGGCAACCCATGAGATGGAACCTGATGGTGGTAACAGTGCTTTACAGATTTTTAAAGGTCGTTATATGGGTTGGTTAAAAGCGCAAAGAGGTGTCATCAGTCCGGAAAATAAATTAGTTACTTTTAGTGCAGGCTCTCTCAATACAGTGGCTGGGACGCAAAACAGTAGTCAAGGATTACTGACTGAATTGTCCACTAATCCGGCTTTACACTATGCCGGAGGCGCTGGTGCTGAAACTGGCATATCACAATATATGAAGAGCGCATGGGCAAGACAGGTCAATCCTGGGCGTTCCGGTTATGAACTGGCATTGACTGCGTCTATTGGTATGAGTTATTTCGCAAAGCGTTCTTTGGGAAATATTCGTACTGCTAATGTTGCACATAGTTGGGGGTGCCCTTCTATGGTTCAGAAATATGCCTATGCGTTAGTTGTACAAGAAGCAGCAGGCCATGGCGGACCACCGCCCATTGATGAAATCGTGTTGGTTGATCCTCGTTTCATTGCCACTTCTACGCAGGCCCGTGCTTTTGCTTCACAAATACATTTTTTACGGAGTCGTGGTGTGAAAGTGCAGGTTATTAAGGATGAAAGCTGGACAGCAGGCTTTGGTGCGGTGACGGGAGCCAGTGCAACTCGTTTTATTGAACAAGCATCTGGCGATAATGCATGGAATGCAGTGGGGGTGGATAGTGTAGTGAAAACCGCTTCAGGGCATAGCATCGCCAATCATTTTAAACTGATCACAGATTTCTTATCAAAATCCTAAAACTCAATCTTACTTTCTGTCCCTGTGCGCAAGCGTTCAATATTGTCGCTATGTTTCCACACAATCAGGCCTGCAACCAGTAAGGCGGGGAAAGCCAATGCGGGTGCAGAAAATATGAAAAGAATCGGTGCAGCAATGGCTGCAATCATTGAAGCCAGTGAAACGTAACGGGTAAAATACACAATGGCTGCAAAAATAATCAGTAACAATAAAGTGACCCCAAAAGACAGGACTAAGAAAGCACCGGCAGCGGTTGCAACCCCTTTTCCGCCTTTGAATTTAAAGAATACCGGAAAAACATGACCAATGACCGCCGCTAAAGCCACTAACCCTAATAACCCACCTGTCACGCCTAACATGCTGGCTAAGAGTACCGCAACAAAACCTTTCAGAACATCGCCGATTAAAACAAACAAAGCCGGTTTTTTGCCATAGAGACGCAAGGTATTGGTTGCGCCTGTGTTCCCAGACCCTTCTGCACGGGGATCTGGCAATTTACAAAGTTTGGCTATTAAAACACCACTGGAAATAGAACCTAAAACATAAGCAATGACTAAACTTAAGATAAAGCCCATGATGTATATCCTTCTTTCATGTTGTGGTAGCAGAACACATTTATCATACCTGAACTGAAGAGGAGATGCTATCAGGACACAACATCAGGACACAGGGCAAACATTTCAACGTCGTATGCTTTTCCTTGATGTACACGATAATTATGGAGTGTACCTTCTGCTTGAAAATGCAGACGCTTTAATAAACTGATCGAGGCAGCATTATTGTGCAGTGTAACGGCTTCAATACGCACCAAATCTAATGTCTGGAAAGTGAATTGAATGACGGTTTCCATCGCACGTGTCATAATACCGTGGCCCCAATGTGCCCGGGCCAGATCGTATCCGATTTCACCACGGCGATGCATGGTATTAATGTATAACCCAATGGCACCAATCATGAGATTGGTCTTGCGTTCAGCCAGTGTCCAAAAAATACCGCGTTTCGTATAAAATAAATTGCGGCAGTATAAAACTTCTGATTTTGCTTCTTCAAGGTTGGTGGGAATATGTGCCAAAATATAGCGCGATACTTCGGGGTCGCTATAATAGGTGAAAAAAGGCCGCACATCATCCGGGCCATGCTCCCGCAGATAATAGGTGTCATCGACTATCAGGAGTGGGAATTTTTCAGCAAAAGTAGATTCTATTGTCATATATACCTGTTCAAAATCAATTTTTCGACGTACCGCGGCTTGTCCGCGGTATCTGGGAAACTGATGGATCCCGCGCATAAAGCGCGGGACGTCGAAACCGCAAAATGAATCATGAGTAGTATATACTCATCTAAATTCATTATATTAATAATAGCAAAAGGAGAGGCAAAATGCAGTCTAAAGTACGGTCCATTCAGCGACGAGAGGTACAATCCGCTGTGTTGCCTTCTTTAGCATCTCTACCGCCCATTTTGCAACGTATTTATGCGGCACGGGCGGTCTCCGATATGACGGAGGTGACTCACGAATTATCAGGGTTGCAAGATTTTCGGGCCTTAGCGGGTATGGAAAAGGCGGTTGATCGTTTAGTGTTAGCGTTGTCACGTCAAGAACGTATCTTGATTGTGGGCGATTTTGATGCAGATGGTGCGACGAGTTCTGCGGTAGCAGTACGTGCTTTACGCGCCATGGGTGCGTTACAAGTCGATTACTTGGTGCCAAATCGATTCACCTATGGATATGGTTTATCCCCTGAAATTGTACAAGTGGCTGCAACGCGTCATCCCCAGTTATTGGTGACAGTAGATAATGGGATTTCGAGTCATGCGGGTATTAGCGAGGCCAACCGCTTAGGGATGGATGTGATCGTGACAGACCATCATGTGGCACCGTCTGTATTGCCGGATGCGTGTGCAATTGTGAACCCTAATCAACCCGGCGATCTGTTTCCGAGTAAAAGCTTAGCCGGAGTGGGTGTCATTTTTTATGTGATGATTGCGCTGCGGGCGCGGTTGCGTGAACAAGGCTGGTTTACCGATAAAGAGCCCTCTTTGAGTGATTGCTTAGATTTAGTGGCCTTGGGAACCGTCGCTGATGTGGTGCCATTAGATCGAAATAATCGTATCTTGGTCCGGCAAGGCTTGAAACGTATTCAGGCTGGGCGGGCGTGTTGGGGTATTAAGGCCTTATTGACAGTTGCGGGGCGAGTGCCTGCAGAAGTGGAAGCAGGGGATTTAGGCTTCGCATTGGGGCCACGATTAAATGCTGCAGGTCGATTAGAAGATATGTCGATTGGTATTGCGTGTTTATTGTCAGATTCATGGGAAGAGGCGTTATCCTATGCGCAACAATTAGATGATTTGAATCGTGAGCGACGTCATATAGAGGCTGATATGAGTCAAACAGCGTTTGACGCTGTGGATCAATTGGTGATGGGGGGGCGATTACCTGCGGGTTTATGTTTATATGAGCCGGAGTGGCATCAGGGTGTGATTGGGTTAGTGGCGTCTCGGGTGAAAGAAATGCACCATCGCCCTGTGATTGCTTTTGCCTTGGCGGATGAATCAGGAGAATGGTTAAAAGGGTCAGCACGTTCTATTCCGGGTTTTCATATCCGAGATGCCTTAGCCCGATTAGCAACCCAATATGCTTGGTTAGAGAAGTTTGGTGGGCATGCCATGGCAGCAGGCTTAAGCTTGCGGACTGCGGACTTGCCTGCTTTCTCATCGGCTTTTGCGACAGATGTAGAGCAGATGTTAGGGCCACAAGGTATTTCGCCTGTGTGGGACAGTGATGGCGCATTAGCGCATCATGAGTTGACCTTACCGACTGCTGAGCTGTTGCAATCAGCAGGGCCTTTTGGTCAAGGATTCCCCGAGCCTTTATTCGATGGTGTCTTTGAAGTATTGGATCAGCGCTTGGTTGGGCAGCGGCATTTAAAATTGCGTTTGTTGCCCGAAGACTCGAATTACCCTATAGATGCAATCGCTTTTAATATAGATGATACAGAATGGCCCAATGCGCGTTGCCGACGGGTACAGGCGGTGTATCGATTGGCTGTGCAGTCTTATCAAGGGCGACGTTCTGTGCAGTTGGTCGTGGAACAGTTGGTTGTGATTGCGGAGTCCAGCAATTTGAGGATCCTTTGATAGGGTGGCTCTTGTATCTTGTGCATTTCCATCGCAAAATAGAACGGGATCATTTTTTTGCAGGAGAAGCGGATGTTGCGGCAAGGACTCAAAGGTGTTGGAATTAGTGCGATCACGTTGTTGGGTTTAGCGGCGTGTTCAGGTGGTGCAGGGATGGGGGGATTGTTTGGGGGTAATGGCTCCTTTAAAAACACGAATGCCTGTAAAACAAATACTTTTTTGCAGAAATATGATTGTTCTACGAATAAAATAGAATCCGCTGCAGAAACAGGGGAGCCCGATGCGCAGTATGCATTGGGGTATCTTTACTATTATGGCATTGGTACCAAGAAAGACTTAGACGTAGCGCGGTTGTGGATTCGTAAGGCTGCAGCGCAAGGGCAGCCGTTGGCGATCAAAGCCTTGCAAATGATGGATGGTCAATCGTTTGCGGGTTCCGGGCAAACCACAGCGCCTGGTGCACAGAGTTATCCAACACAAACGCCCAGTTATGAGCAGCAACCCATGCAGCAACAGCAGATGGCGCGTCAACCGCAGTCTTATAATGCAGCGCCTGCTAATCCGGCGATACAGCAGCAGTTACCCTTATACGGTTCAGCGCCGTCAACACCGAGTGCGGTTGCGCCACCCCCTGTGAGTATGAATGAGGGTGCGGCTGATTATGCACAAGCAGATTGGCAAAATAATGGCACAGCACCCACGCAACAGGTAGCACAACAGGGAGCACAACCGCAAAATGTTGCCCAAAATGCAGGGTATTATGCAGATGAAACCAGTGTGCCGCAAACGAGTGAGCCTGCTTATGCAGCGCAAGCGCCAGCACAGGCACCAACCAATATGCCGATGACACCGGTTGCTTATACACAAACGCATGCAGTGCCAGTACATGATCCCCGGTTGGATCCCGGTGCAACCCCTGTGGTAGCCGGGGGGTTAGCGTATGAGGGTGCTAATACGGCTAAAAAAATCACACGGCCTTTCATGCAACAAAGGGTAGAGCGTACACAACCGCTGACGGTGGGGTATAATGCGACAGGCTATACTGTACAGCTGGGTGTGGTCAGTCGATTAGAAACGGTCAAATCATTGGCAACACAAGCTCATCTGGATCATGCCATCCATTATTATCCTGTGAATAGCATTGATGGCCAACGGTATTTGTTGACCTACGGGCATTATGCTACAGCGGCTGAAGCCACGGCAGCCATGAAGGCCTTGCCAGTTGCGTTTCGTGCTATGGTACCGACTATCCAACCGTGGACAACCGTCGCGGAATTAGGAAAGCCCGTGTCTACGGTAGCAGGGATGCCGGTGGTGGGGTAAGTGAGGGTGGTGGGTTGTTGTCTGGGTGGGCACGCGCAGCGAAGCCCACCCTACGGCTTTAGACAGCGAAGACTTTATTGATAGAAACACCAAAGGACATAATGGTGACTTGTTGTGATGTACTGTTTGTGGCACTAGTTGCTCCAATAGTGCTGACCGTAGTCAATATAACGGCAGGATCTATGGAGAAGTTGGTTCGGCCAGAAAACGCCCACATATAATTGCCATCTACAAACCAGGTGGGCGTGAGATAATAAGACGCACCAATTTGCACGGCGCCAGACCATAACCAATCACTTTGATTGGCGAGGGTCACGGTGGTTGGATCTGTGCCTATTAGTGTTGTTCCTGGTACTAATGGCGCAGACTGAGATATAGTCAGCGGTCCGCTGCGGGTGATTTGTGAGACATTAATAAAGGCGGGGCCTACTCCTAAGTAAGTCAGTCCATGTGTAAAGGAGAGGCCGATATAAGGCATCACCGCAATTTCATGATTGACGGCAATATCTTGGGTAATGGTATCTTCGGTCGAATAAATAGGATTGGTACCGTATGTGAGGGTGCTTGTGGTTTGTTGTGCGGCGGTCTTCTCATTATTTACGCATTGATATTGATACACCATTTTTGCTCCCCATAACCAAGCACTACTGGAGAAATGTTGGAAATAGCCCATTTGTCCGGACACAGCGAATGTTTGGTTGGTGACCACAGTGGGGGATGAAATGATGGAGCCTATGGCAGTATTGGTGAGGAGTGTTGCGAAGTCGGCAGACATATTGGTTGTAGAAGTACCCAGTGAATCTCGTATAATGTTGTAGCTTCCCCCGACCCCCATATAAATGCCGGTTTGATCTGGGCTGGGTGCGGGGTGCTGGGTGCTGGGTTGAGCAGTTGTGTTATGACCTAATGCGAATGCGGTTCCACATAGGAAATTTAATGCGATGATTTTATAAGGTCGTTTCATCAGTCAAATCCGTGTCCGAAAATTGATTTTAAATGGGTCATGATACGTTTATGCTTCTTGCGTAGCAGCCTGCCTCACTTCTTGCGGATTTTCAGGCAACAGTACATTCAACTCTAATACAGAGTTGTTATCTTTGCGGTGAAAGTCAACACTGACCTGGCTCATATCCACATGAATATATTTCGCTACTACAGCCAGAATCTCTTGGCGCAATAAAGGTAAGTAATCTGGACGGTTAGTGGCTTCTGTTCGTTCTTGCGCAATGATAATTTGCAGACGATCTTTGGCAATGTTGGCAGAGCCTTTTCTACGTAAAAAATAATCCGCTATTCTTTTCATACAATGACTTCCTTTTCACTGGTAAAGAGACGTTTCCAAAATCCTTTGGGTTTCTGTGCATCCGCTAATGCGGCTGTTTCACCTAAAAAGGTCGACACGACTTGGCGATACGCTTCACCCGCATTACTCTTCGGATCACGAATCACAGGCGTTCCTGCGTTAGAAGCCGTCAATACAGAAGGTGATTCAGGAATAACCCCTAATAAGGGAATACCCAATAACTCTTGAATGTCTTGTAAACTTAACATATCACCACTGGCCGCGCGTTTGGATGCATAACGGGTAATCACCAAATGTTCACGAATAGGCTCACGACCGTCTTCAGCCCGTTTCGTACGGCTCGCCAACATCCCTAAGATGCGATCAGAGTCCCGCACTGAAGATACTTCTGGATTGGTCACAACGACGGCTATATCCGCAAAATACATGGCTAATAAGGCCCCTTTCTCAATGCCTGCCGGAGAATCACAAATAATATAGTCAAAGTCTTTTGATAATTCTTCTAAAATGGCTTGTACGCGATCTTTGTCCAAAGCATCTTTATCGCGTGTTTGCGAAGCGGCTAAAATGGCCAGATTGGGGACCGCCTTATCACGAATCAAGGCTTGATTGAGATTGGCTTCTCCATTCACAACATTAATAATGTCATAGACGACACGACGTTCAACACCCATGACTAAATCAAGATTACGTAACCCAATGTCAAAATCAATCACAACCGTCTTGAAACCACGCAAAGCTAATCCCGTGGAAAAAGATGCGCTGGTTGTTGTTTTGCCAACACCCCCTTTACCCGATGTTACTACAATAATTTGTGCCACGTTTTCAATCCTCATGACTATGGGGCGTGCCCCGTTATATAACCCGTTCAATCTGTATCTGATTGCCGTCCCAATAAATATGTAAGCGCGAATCTGTTTCAGTGTGTGCAGGAATATTTTCTTTGACAAGATAATACCCTGCAATTGAAAGCAGTTCTGCTTCTAAGGTACGACAGAAGATGCGCGCTTCCGTATTGCCCTGTGCGCCGGCTAATGCTCGTCCCTTGAGTGCACCGTATACATAAATATGCCCGTCTGCCAAGCATTCCGCGCCTGGGTTGACGCTGGATAGAATAACTAAATCTCCCCCTTTTGCATAGACCCGTGTGCCCGCACGAATCGGCTTTGTCACAATCAGGGGGGGCACAGGCTTGACTTCTGTTTGAGGCGCTGCACGCTTCGGTTTACTACTCTGTGGTAAACACGGCAAATTCAGTGCGGTTGCCAAGGCAGTATGCGCTTCTGTTGTGCCGCGTATGCCCATGGGGACAATCTGATGATCCGATAAAACGCGCTGTACTTGCGTTAATACCGTATCCGTTAAGGATTCAGGCGCTTGTGTAATATCTAAAATGACCAATGCATGTTCAAAATAATGCGGCGCTTCTGCAATCTTAGTGTGTAATGCAGTGGCCAGTGCCTCACCATCATCTGTGCGAACATGTAAAACAGTCACTGGCATAAAATCTGCTTTAAAATCAAAAAGGCTTTTCTGCAGCGGCATGGTGTCATCCCTGTGAAACAATAATGTTCCAAAGATAGCACGTTGTTGCAAAAGCGTCTATTCTTTACGCTAACGTATCCATGACGTCCCCAAAGGCCTTGGCAAACGCTTCAATCGCTGCTTCACTGTGGGGATTTAAGTGAATTAAGTCTTGGAAAAGTTGTGGGCTATCTTTACAGGTTTGATTCATCACTTGTAACAGTGCTTGATAACTTTGTGTATCTAATAGAGAGGCGCGTGCACCAAATGCATTGAGTGTACGACCGATAATGTGGGTCAGTCCTTGTGAACCTGCCATCACTTGATCATGTGTATCAGGATCGACTTCTAATAGCGTCAAGCCTCGCCATGTAAAATACGTTTTCCAACGGCTATACGCTGTCTCATCGCCTTGTACCAGGTGTACTGCGATCCGTCGTTCAGAAGTGGCAAAAGAATCGGGGCCAAACAGCGGATGCGTAGCAATAATGGTGGTCGTGGTGGGAAACGCTTCTGCCATCCACATCGCAGGCAAACTTTTCACAGAACCTACATCCATGACAACCGTATGCGGTGCAAGATGAGGCGCTAATGCATGCATGGTTTTTTCCATTTGACGCAAGGGAACGGCTATAATCACGGTCTCTGCTTTGCCTGCTTCCGCTAAGGGCACTGTGCGAAAAGCAGGATCTTTGATCGGGCGTGAGTCATGTACCCATACCTCATGGGTGTGTGCAAAAAAATGCGACCATAATTGCCCAAAGCGCCCAAAGCCAATGATGGCTAATGTGGGCTTGGCTGTATTCACTCGCGGTTGGCTGAGCGTGACTTCAGATTCTAACGTACGACAGCTTTGAATAATTTCTTTGAAAATACGCTGAATGGTTTCTGTAGAAAAAGGTGCTGCCTGTGGTACTAATTTGTCTAAGATCGCGCGTTCACGGGCAGGGTCGTAGAAATCATGCGATGTGCTGGCGCCTGCCGTGCGCTTAATATCACCGACTTGTAACACAACCTGGGCGCGTTTTTTCAGTAACTCTAGTAAGTTGCGGTCAATTTCATCAATTTGCAGACGACAGTTCGCTAAGCGTGTTTCATTTGGTTTCATGTGGAGAGGCCCGTCGTGTGAGTACCGCTGTTTCTAAACGCTTAAAGATGTTGTCTGTTTCCGGAAGGTCTACACATGCATCTGTAATACTTTGCCCATAACGTAGGGGTTGCTGTGGCGAGAGTGCTTGATTTCCAGCCACTAAATTGCTTTCAATCATGACACCCATAATGGCACGGGAACCCGCTTCCATTTGTTGCGCTAATGCATCAGCCACAACCCGTTGTTGTGTGTAGTCTTTTCGGCTGTTGCCATGACTGCAATCGACCATGATATACGGCGGTAAGTGATGGTGGCTCAAAAGACGACAGCTTTCTGCAATGGCCTCTGCATCATAATTGGTGGCCGCTTTAGAGCCCCGTAAAATAATATGCGTATCAGGGTTACCGGCAGTGCTGACAATAGCGGCTACCCCTTGTTTAGAGACGCCTAAAAAATGATGGGGATGATGGGCTGCAAATACAGCATCTACTGCGACATCAATTTGGCCGGTTGTCGAATTCTTAAAGCCCACAGGCATCGATAAACCCGACGCTAATTCACGGTGAATTTGGCTTTCTGTGGTACGTGCGCCAATGGCAGACCAACTGGTCAAGTCCGCAATATATTGCGGAATGGTCGTGTCTAAAAATTCACTGCCTGTGGGGACGCCTTCATTATTGAGTGAAAGTAATAATTCCCGCGCAAGATATAATCCTTTATTAATATTAAAGTTGCCATCTAACGTGGGATCATTAATTAATCCCTTCCAGCCGACGGTGGTACGGGGTTTTTCAAAATAGACCCGCATAATCAAATGGAGTGTATCGTGATAACGTGTGCGGCATTCTTGCAGCCAGGCAGCATATTCTAGAGCCGCCTGCGGGTCATGAATAGAGCAGGGGCCAACCACTACGAGGAGACGATCATCCTTCCCCTGCAAGATACGGGAGGCTGCTAAGCGTGCTGTTGAAATGGTTTGTGTGGCCTCCGGGGTGATGGGTAATTCATCCGCAATCAGCGCGGGAGGCGCTAAAGCTTTGAGGCTGGTAATGCGTAAGTTATCAATAGATGACATAGAACCCTCGTCTTTACACTCTCTACATATTTAGAAGTATAGGAGATTTATGGGTGGTATGCTATCAGGTTAATTGTGCTTCTGGGCTGTCTGTGTCTACGATTTCCATCATAGCGGAAGGTGTACGGGGGAAAAAGCGGAGGCAATCTGTGCTATTTCTGCCAGAAGGGGGAGCGTCTTCTGTTGCCAAATCTGAAATGGGAGAGAATCGCTGGCGTTTAGCGGGTTGTTCAATGGGCCCCATAAAGTCAATTATCACCGCTTCCAGTTGTGTTTGATGCGCAACTGGGATGTGACTCAGAAAATCCTGCAACGCATCAGCGGTTGTATTTTTAGGGGTCCAGGTGAGACCATGTGGTTTGCCATAGTGTAATAAGTGCTTGAACGTCAGGATGTCTGTTGGGCTCCAGGCCTGTAAGCGACGTAATGCGTAATGCAGCGTATCTGATTGGCGATTGACTTGAAACTGTGTGGGGAATGGTAAAGGGGATGCTCGATCCAGTAAAAACGGAATCAGTTGATGGCGGTATTGGCTTTTGAGCGCGAAATAGAGCGGATTTTGTTTGTAGGTTACAGAGTGCGCCGTGCAGTCGTTTTGAAAGTAGATGCGCTCGAAAAATGCGAATAGAAATGACAAAGGCGCTTCTTTTTCTGGAAGCCCTTTTAAGAGTTCTGATAATCCATATTGTCTGAATTGATACCGGATTTTTTGGGTGAGTGTGGGGTCGTTTTTGATTTTGTCGAATAATTGTGTCAATAAACTGATATTGTGTGTTTGCATAAAATGATCGATGAGGCAAGGTGCTGTATTTTTATGGAGGAAATTTTTTTGTAAGGTATCGCGTGCTGTATGGGTCAGCAATACAGATAAGAAATCCGGATTTTGTGTCCATTCGAGTGGTGTGTGTCCGGGTTCATGTCTTTTGAGAGAATGTGGTTTATAAAATAGATTACACAGTGTAGGGTATGTTTGGCATAAGAAGGTAATGATTTCTAGATTGCCTACATCTAATGCAGCATGTAATACAGAAAAATTGTGTGGCTCATTGTCAGGGAGTTGCATAGGGTGACAGAGCGATTGAATGTAGGGCATGTTTTCATTTAAACGAATCGCTGACATTAACGGTGTTTGTGGATTGAATGGCCAATGGGAAATTTCCTGTGTTGTGAAAAATCGTTTCAGTTGTTGCATGATCACTTGCATCAGTTCCGGATTATGTAACACACTGGCAACAGTGAGTAAGTATTCTGCTTGTGCGTGTGTGATGGTCGATACGGTTTGGAGTAAGGTGTCTAGTTGTCGCGTATGAGACAGCTGAAAAAGATAGTGCGCGAATGCGGGTGTGTCAGTATGTCCGTATTGCAGCCATAATAAGAGACACAACGCTGGGTGTTGATTGTCAGGCCAATGGGTTAATAACGCTTTTGGTACTATCAGCGAAGATGTTAATTGATATTCTGGATGGAGAAACAGCCACTGTATCCAGGAAGCGTGTGTCAACGTGTCGATACTGGTCTCAATCCAAGCGGAATAATTCCCATTGAGGGGTTCAGGTTCCAAGGGGGTTGCGAGGTCAAGATAGGTTTCGTCAGGTGGTAGGGCAAGCGCAATGGGTGTATTGGTTTGTTCCGCAATCGTCAAGAGGGCCTGTGTTCCATTGGATTGAGACATAGTTTGTAGCGTGAATAATAACGCACTGAGGCTGATAGAAAGGTTTTTTTGAGAGGGCTCTGTGACTGTACGCAGCAATGCATGTAGTTCGTGCAAGAGCATGAGTGGTAAGGAGTTGTTTTGTTTGGTATCGAAACAGGCGTAACAAAATAAATAAAAGAATAGGGTGGGTTGAACATGCCACGCAATATGTTGCAGCATACGCCGTAACATACGGGTGGTGGCTAAGTCGGTTGTATCAGAAAGCACGCTACTCATGGCCTGTAGTATCGCAAAAGAGAGTGGTAGTTCAGGTAGCTCAATTTCCGCATTGACCCAAAAGAGGAAGCATAAAGCAGATACATGTTCTGGAGGCGTGTCTGTGGGTGGGAGTGTAGCAGTCATTTGATAAAAGCGCATTAAGTCATTCTGTTGTAGTGCATGTAAGGTACGTTCCCACGCAGTTTCTTCAGGTAAGGGCGTAGAGACAGACGTATCAACAGGGGGAGCGCGGCCGATTAATGCATGGAGATCAGCAAGAGAGAGTGTATCGCGTAATGCGCTGTAGGCTCCGTTCTGTAATTGTGCTTGTAATGATTCATGTGCGGGGTGTGAAAAAATACGTTGTAGGAGCGTGGTGCGTTTTGCGTGAGTGAGAATGGGTAAGTATTTCTCTGTGCGTTGTAAGAAATAGGTTAAACAGCGCGGGTATCCTCTTTCAATGGTGAGGGTGAAGAATAGCATGGCATATGTACAGAGTGTCGTATCATGCAATGCATGCTGTTGCAGGGCTTCTGCTAAACGAGCATCCCACGCAAGATCGTTTGTGAATTCAAATAGTGTCTGATAATAGTGGTGTGGATCTTGCTGGCAATAATGATGCATGAGCGTATGCTCGCTGAGCAAGGTACTGCGTAATAAAAACAGTGGTAGGGTGTTGGCCTCTGTGCCATTCATGGATCGGATAAAAGTGAGGAGCGCTGTATGATGTTGTGTGTTATCGGCTGTAGCTGCGGTGAGTAGTGCAGAAGCAAGATAGGGTCCTGTTTCGATTGTCAGTGTTTGGTCTTCATATACTAGCGTCACTTGTAAGAGTGCTTCAGCTTTGAGATAGCCACTGGATACAAGACGACGCATTAAGGAAAGTGACAGTGCTTCAAGCACATAGGGTGTGGTAGTATACAAACCGTGCGCATTTTCTTGTATTAAGTATGACAGGTCGAATGTAGCGTCAGTGCCATAGGTATTCAGATAAGTGAGCCAGGGTTCAAACACCGGATAGGGTTTGGATAAGTGAGTTTTTAATGAGTCTAGCAGCGGCGATACCACTAAATTGACAATATTCTCTACGGTGAGCATGTGCTGAATCCGTATGCTGAGGGGATACAGATAAGGCTGTACCGCAGGAAAGCGTTTCATCAACGGATCTGGTGTATTGGGTAGTCCGAGTGCTTCAGAAAAATAACTCAGGCATCCCTTAATGTAGTGTATATGCTCTCCTTCGAGTAGCGCATGTTGTGTGGGGTTGTCATATTCAGAAAAAATGGTTTGTGCAATTTGCTGAACGAGCGTATAACGCGCATGTTGTAAAGTGACATCGGGTGATGCCCGTAATATGCGTACGGCATCTGCAAGGCCGGTCAGCACACCTCCTGTACATTTGTCGAGGGATGGCCAGAGCGCTTGGAGGGTCGTGAGGTGGGTCAGCGGTGATTGTGTTGTGTCGTGTTTCAATAAGAGGACCAAATTTTCTAAATCGCGTTTGCCATCGGTATAGATTAAGAAGAGTGAATTCAAGGTACTGGTATGCGGTGTGCAGAAGAATAGGGTATAGAAATCACTTAACCCGCCTGCTAAGCAGTTGGCATGATGTTGAAAATCAGCTAGCGCAACTGCGCTTGCGTTGGGAAGTTTGTGTTGTATCTCATGATACGCGTCAAGTAGTAATGTGAAAAGATTCAACATTTGTTCACTAAATGCGGTAAATTCAGGTGTAAACGGCGTATCGTCTTTGGGTGTAAAGGGTAGGCCCCAAATCCATTGGGTGAGTAAATCTGGATCGGTTGGTGGAGATACGAGCGGTTGTGGTGCATACAACTGCTCCCGTAACGTATCAACGGGTAACTCTGTAGTGGGTTTGAAGAATTGTTCTGTCCAAAACGTTTGTTCAAACCATAGGCGAGTTATCGGGCTATCTGGCACAGTGAGTGACACCTTTTTTGTTTTTCAGTGTATTAGGTGTTTATTTCACCAGATTTGGCTTAATATAGTCTGAACGAATGGCGTTAAGCGAGAATCGTTGATCGCTCACTCATGTTACGCTGATTCAGCATGGCGACTTAATACCGCCATAGTCAGTCGGTTAATTGAGATAATTTTGCTGTGCTCGTTCACAATTTCAATATGCCACACTTGCGTGCTACGGCCGCGGTGGTAAGGTGTTGCCATCGCTAGTACGAATCCTCCGCGAATGGAGCGGATATGATTAGTATTAATATCTAATCCAACACAATAATGGGTGGATTGATCAACGCAATAATTAGCAGCAGTGCTGCCAACTGTTTCAGCTAATACACAGGATGCGCCGCCATGCATGATACCCAAGGGTTGATGTACATGGGGTGTAATCGGCATACGTGCGGTGAGTGAATTATCGCTGATATCGACGAATTCAATTTTCAGTAATTCGGCGAGCGTGCCGCGCGAGCGTTCATTGACAACGCCTAAATCAATGGGTTCAATCCAAATAGACATGGTATTTACCTCCTCGGAGTTTCATCGATCACCACACTGTGATTGGGTGTTTGTGGTAGTGTGGGTAAGGTTTGCGGGGGGAATTGGCCCGGCAATGCATTTAAGAATGCGACAATCTCTCGGGTTTCTTCATC
>Ga0155640_1161_pt2 | contig 15729 bp, 12 predicted proteins | sample RifCSPhighO2_12_FD_107297 | JGI IMG/M metagenome (GOLD analysis project Ga0155640, IMG submission 107297) | Gammaproteobacteria bacterium RIFCSPHIGHO2_12_FULL_45_9 | reverse complement strand
ATCCCGTGTCACCGTGTCACCTTCGCAATAATAGAAGCCGCCTGAATGGCAGGCTCACTCGCATCACCCCCAATAATGGTTTTCGTCTGATACTCCCACCGTGGCGCTTGGTTACCATCTACCCACACTTCCACAGGCACCACCGACAACGCACGCACAGCACGCTGCATCGCCAACAAGGTCGCTTGCAAGATATTGATGTGATCAATTTCTTCTACTGAGGCTTCTCCTACCCCTACCGCAATCGCTTTCGCTAAAATAACCTCAAATAACTCATCTCGTTTTTTAGACGATAATTTTTTAGAATCATTTAAATCCGCCATCCACGGAGAAGCGACATCCAAAATCACAGCCGCAGCGACTACCGGTCCCGCTAAAGGACCCCGACCCGCTTCATCTACACCTGCTATCATTTCCAAGGCTTACTCCCACTCAATCGTCGCTGGCGGCTTACTGGTAATATCATATACCACTCGCGAAACAGCTTGGATTTCATTCACAATGCGATTCGCAACACGCGTTAATAATGCCTCCGGTAATGCAGCAGCATGCGCTGTCATGAAATCGGTTGTTTCCACCGCACGCAACGCAATCACACACCCATAATGACGCGCATCACCTTTCACCCCCACTGAATGTACGGGCAAATACACGGCAAATGCCTGACTCACCCGATCGTACCACCCACTCTCCTGCAATTCCGCCATAAAAATGGCATCTGCTTGCTGCAACAAGGCTGCATGGGCTTTTGTGACCTCACCCATAATACGCACTGCAAGCCCAGGCCCCGGGAAAGGATGCCGAAAGACCCACCGACGTGGTAATCCCAATTCCAACCCTAAACGACGCACTTCATCTTTAAATAACTCACGCAGCGGTTCAACCAATTTTAAGTGCATTTTTTCTGGCAACCCACCCACATTATGATGAGATTTAATCACATGGCTCTTACCCCAGCGCGTTTTTGCCGATTCAATCACATCAGGATAAATCGTACCTTGCGCCAACCATTTGAGTTGCCCTAAACGCAACGCTTCCCGCTCAAATTCCCGAATAAACAATTCCCCAATGATTTTGCGTTTTTGCTCAGGGTCTACCACACCCGCCAATGCCGTCAAAAAACGATCGGAAGCATCCACACGATGAATCTCCAGCTGAAAATGCTCACGGAAAATACGCTCTACTGCATCTGCTTCTTCTGCACGCAACAAGCCTGTATCGACTAAAATACATTCAACCCGCGCTCCAATGGCGCGATGCAACAAAGCCGCTGTGACCGCAGAGTCTACTCCTCCCGATAACCCCACTAAGACTCGATCTTCATCCCCTAACTGGTTTCGTAAGGCCTGAACTTGTGTTTCTACTATTTCCTGTAGGGTCCAATGGGGTTCACAACCGCAAATTTTGAATACAAAATGCGCCAATAGTGCTTCCCCACGTGGCGTATGAGTCACTTCTGGATGAAACTGTAGCCCATAAAAATGCCGTGCAGGGTCTACCATCGCAGCAATCGGCGCACCCGCTGATTGAGCGCTCACACGAAACCCGGGCGGTAATTGCGAGACAAAATCTCCATGACTCATCCAAACTGGCACTGTCTGAATATCGGCCACGCTTTTTAACGTCGCTAACCACGCGTCATCCGAGACAATCTCTACATCGGCCAAACCAAATTCTCCCGCATGTCCCGCAGAAACCGCTCCCCCTAACTGCAAAGCCATGGTCTGCATACCATAACAAATGCCTAATACGGGAATACCGAGCTGAAAAATATACTCAGGCGCACGCCACGTATGGTCTTCTGTCACTGTTTCAGGACCCCCCGACAAAATAATTCCATACGGCTCTTCAGCACGTAATGTCGCTTCATCCACCTCAGGGGGCCACACACTCGCATACACACCCGTATCCCGTACGCGTCGCGCAATCAGTTGCGCATATTGCGAACCAAAATCTAAAATCACAATGCCGTTTTTCATATCCTTTATTTCTCAATCGAATAATTAGGTGCTTCCTTCGTAATGGTCACATCATGTACATGACTTTCTCGCATACCCGCAGAGGTAATACGCACAAAACGTGTTTTTTCCCGAAATTCCAATAAGCTTGCACACCCCGTATAACCCATAGAAGCACGCAACCCCCCCATCAATTGATGAATCACTGCACGCAAAGGCCCTTTGTAAGGCACACGTCCTTCAATCCCTTCCGGCACATACTTACCCTGCTCTTCTTGAATTTCTTGGAAATACCGATCAGATGAACCATGCTTACCCGCCATAGCACCCACGGAACCCATGCCACGATACGCTTTATACGAACGCCCTTGATATAACACCACTTCACCCGGCGCTTCTTCTGTACCGGCAAATAACCCACCAATCATGACCGCCGTAGCGCCTGCAGCCAAAGCCTTACACACATCACCTGAATAACGAATTCCCCCATCTGCAATAATAGTAACACCCCGATTTTTAATGGCTGCAAATACATTGGCAACCGCTGTGACTTGCGGCACACCAATGCCGGCAACGACTCGCGTGGTACAAATAGAACCCGGACCCATCCCCACTTTCACTGCATCCGCGCCTGCATCCGCCAACGCAACAGCCGCATCAGCCGTAGCAATATTACCCGCCATCAAGGCCAAATGCGGGAATGCAGCCCGAATATGCTTCACCTGATCAATCACCCCTTTCGAAAAACCATGCGCTGTATCTACCACAATCAAATCAACCCCTTCAGCCACTAACGCTTCAACACGTCCCATCGTGTCACTGCCGGTTCCCACAGCAGCCCCCACACGCAACTGCCCTGAAGTGTTTTTACACGCATTCGGATTTTCTTCCGATCGCATAATGTCTTTGACAGTAATCATGCCTTTGAGTTCAAACGCATCATCCACAATCAACAACTTCTCAATTCGATGCTGATGAAATAAGCGTAACGCCTCTTCCCGTGTCGCATTCTCACGAATGGTGATTAATCGCTCCCGCGGCGTCATCACATTCGCCACTGTTTGCTGCATATTGGTTTCAAATCGAATATCCCGATTCGTCACAATACCCACCACACGTCGCCCTTCTACGACCGGCATACCTGAAAAATGATGCTCTGCCCGCATCGCTTGCAAAGTGCCAATTGGCGTATCCGGCGTGACTGTCACAGGATCCACCACAATGCCACTCTCAAATTTTTTGACCTTGCGCACTTCCAATGCTTGCAAAGCCGGCGGCATATTTTTGTGCAAAATACCCAAGCCACCCGCCTCTGCCAAGGCAATCGCGAGATTCGCCTCTGTCACCGTATCCATTGCAGCCGATAATAACGGTACGTTTAACGTAATATCTCGCACAAACGGCGTGACCAACGAAACATCTTTCGGTAACACCTCTGAATATCCTGGTAACAATAAAACGTCATCAAATGTTAATGCATCACCCTCAAGTTTAAACATAAGCACCCCATACCTTCTAAAAAAGTGAAGCAAGCATACCGAATTTCTCAGTACATGACAAAAATTTCAATGAACCCTAATTTACTTAAGGAACCATTAATTAAAACAACTGGCTAACTATCTCTTCCGCTTTCAGATAAAATTTTTTGCTGAAATTTTGCCAAAAATGCCAAAAATGAATGAAGGAGTACACTGAACATGCTCAACAAACTCAACCTTGCAACCAATCTCAGTATGTTAACCTCAGCAGGCTTCGGTGCTTGCATTGCGGTATGTGCGCTTAATCATACGAGAAAAGATCACGGTAGCACCTCTGCGATTTGCGAGGATATCTGTGCCTACGCCTTTGTCGGCGCAACCCTCATTGCCACCCTCTGCATGGCAGTAGAAATTAGCGTTCAGAAACAAGCCACAGAAAGAACCTCGGTATGTACTGACCTACAACGCTGCAGCCCCAGTACACTCCTCGCGACCACCAGTATGCTCGCTTATTTTGGATTAGGTCTCGCCAATGTCTTATGCATAGCGAAAGAAACACACTCACCCAATACCTTTCTGTGTCGCGATCAATGTATGGTATTTTTTATGTTATCTTCTTTGACTATGTTTACTTTACTTGGGATTCACCTTAAAAATGCCAAAAATGAAGTCAAAAATCGTGATGCGCGGACTCGGCTCATCATTGCAGAATATGAAGCTGCAGGACTCTATCCTCCACAGATACCGGTACCTACTACCACGACCACACACACACAACCTTCTGTCAATTCAATGGCATCAACTGGCTTCACCACATCCGCAAAACAATCTTCTTTGTTCACGGTGAATCCTGTCACACCCCAGACAGATACGAAATACAGCGCGGTCGTTTGAGCGGGAATGACTAGGAATGACTGGAGTTCATGAAGCGATTTATGTTACTTTCATGACATGAATCGTCCTTTTACTTCTATTGCACTGACCGCCCGGGCCCATGTGCCCGGCGTTCAGGATGTGTTACATGCCTTGGCGACCACCTTACTTGAGTGGGGATGTCGCGTGTATTTAATCGAGCAATCTCCAGCAGCACAAGACCTACCCATACCGCTATTACCCGCACACGCCATGCAGGCGAGCGGCATTGATGTGTTAATTGTGGTGGGAGGTGATGGCAGTTTATTACATGCCGCACGGCTTGCAGTTGATCAACATATTCCGGTATTAGGCATCAACCGTGGCCGATTAGGGTTTTTAACTGACATTAAGCCACATGCACTAGAAGCCATTCAGCCCATTCTAGCAGGGCATTATGTCAGCGAAACACGCTTTCTCCTCGAGGTGCAACATCCGGAAATTACCCTGAATTCAACCATTGCCTTAAATGATGTTGTGCTCTCTCCCGGTAAACTCGCTCAATTAATTGAGTTTGATATTTGGATCAACCAGCAATTTGTGTGTCATCAACGCGCGGATGGTTTAATTATTGCCACCCCCACGGGTTCCACGGCGTATGCGTTATCGGCCGGCGGACCTATTTTGCACCCCACACTGCCAGCATTGGTGTTAGTACCCATGTTTCCACATACCTTAAGTAGCCGACCCATTGTGGTAGAATCACACAGTGAAATTGAGCTACGCATCAGCCCTGATCAAACGGCACCCTCTTTTAGTTGTGATGGCCACCAACGGTTTTCTGCAACGCCCGGAAGCATCTTGCGAGTTCGCAAAAAAGAAACCCCCTTGACATTAATTCATCCGACAGATTACAACTACTATGAAGTATTGCGCGAAAAATTGGGGTGGGAGCGACGGCCAGTTGAGTAAGGGGCAGGAGGACTTTCATGCTAACACATATTTTTATCAAGAATTTCACTTTAATCGATCAACTGACATTATCGCTACAGGAAAATTTTTCTGCGATTACGGGTGAAACAGGGGCAGGCAAATCGCTCATTTTCGAAGCGCTTGCATTGGCACTCGGCGAACGGTTAGAACAAGCACCACACCGAGACAAAAATGCACCGGTTGAAATCACACTGGAATTTACGCTAGCACCTACTCACCCTGCACAACAGTGGCTAATTGCAGAACAATTAGGAGAAGAGGGACAATGTATTATCCGACGCACCATCATGCCGGATGGACGTTCCCGTTTGACATTAAATAGTCGCCCGATCACCCAATCCTTACTCCGTCAGCTAGCCCCCTTATTAGTCCACTTACACACCCAACAAAGTCATCATACGTTGTTGCAACAGAGCGAACAGCTAGGCTGGTTAGACCGTTTAGCAGGCACCATTGCCAAACGGCAAGCGATTGAAGAACTGTTTATGCAGATAAGTGCTATAGAGCAACAACATACACAGTTATTAGCAAGCCATCAAAATCGTACACAAGAACAAGAGTGGCTACAATTTCAAATTGAAGAATTAGAACACCTAGCCCCTCATGCAGAAGAATGGGAACTATTACATCAAGAATATGCACGACACCAACAAACACATCATGTGTTATCGTGCTTGAATGCCGTATTAGCTGCTGCAAATGAAGGGGAGCAACCCGTTTCTACACAGCTTTATGCTATCTTACATCAATTAAATACCTTGCGTTTTTCAGATGACACTTTATCTCGCATCATCACGCTATTTGAAACAGCACGCATTCATGTTGCCGAAGCAGTCGACGAATTAAGCACTTATCGCCATTGCGTCACCCTCTCACCCGAACGGATCCGTTACTTAGAAGACCGTTTATCTCACTGGCAAGACCTCGCACGTAAACACCATGTTCCCGCAGAAGAATTACACATGGTGCTCCATTCTCTGCAGGAACGTTATCAAGCGCTCTCTCACTTGGATGAAGAATTGTTACGTATTGAACAAGAAAAACAAATCTTGCTTCATGCATACGATCAACAAGCACACCACTTATCAACCTTACGTACGCAAGCAATCCCTCATTTAAATGCCGATATTACCCAATTCTTACAACAATTGGGGATGCCAGAAGCCACACTCGCGTTTGTCTTACAAACAGGCACACGCCATAGAACCGGCATCGATCAAGTTTCCTTACAACTCAAAGCGAACCCAGGTTTACCAGCAGGCCCGTTAGCACAAGTGATTTCGGGTGGAGAACTCTCCCGCGTATCACTGACATTCCATATACTGGCCGGTATCACACAGGCCTTTCCGCCCCTCTTTTGTTTTGATGAAGCCGATGTTGGCATCAGTGGTGAAACAGCGCATCGGGTAGGAGAATGTTTACGACAATTAGGCGAAAAAGGGCAAGTGCTCGCGATTACACATTTAGCACAAGTCGCTGCACGGGCCCACCATCATATCAAAGCCTACAAAGAAACACATCTCGCACACACGATGAGTCATATCCACTATCTTGCACAAGCAGAACGTATCGAAGAGCTCGCACGATTATTAAGTGGCCCCACCATTACGATGGATACACGCCGCCATGCGGAGCATCTATTGTTCCTTCACGCAATCGAATCTTAGCCGTATAATGCTGATGTGCGGTTGCGTTTAACCAACTGGTCCACCCCAATCGCGGGTGTCCCTGTCTTCCCAAAGGAAAAGCATGAATAGCCTTTTTCTGCAAGACAAAAAAGATATTCATCTCATGCACACCTTGTGCATAATACCGTGCAATTTTATAGAGTACTTGTGATGCTGCTAATCCTGGCAGTAACTGTGTATAATATTCCAATGACATAGGGCCTGCATGCACATCCAAACCCGCAGCTTGATCCCATACACGCGTTCCTAATAACGCACCCGCACCCAACTCATTCGAACGCTTCCCCAACAAAGTAGTATCCTGCACATCAAGATCAAACCATCGCCCTATACATTGCTTCAACGTGATAGGTGTTTTCAGGAGTGCGTGTAATATACTGCGCAAACCATCTGCAGAAGGAATACGAGTAGCGAAAATACCGGTTAAAAATAACAAATCTCGCCTGGGTAAAGGCAACATTGACCGAGCCGATTCACTTAAGTGGCCCGTCATGGCATATAACATACGAGAAAAAGCATTATCCGCGGGGGGACGAATATCGAGTGTAATGGCATGCTTACGCCGTACCTGATACAGTTTACTCACAAAACGGTGATTGAAAATATCCAAAAAATCACGAAGCGAATAGTCTTTTTCGTTTTCTAATTGCAAAATGATATCGGTATACACATAGGGCAATGGTCCAAATGCCCCTCCCAAGCCTAAAAAGTTCACCCAAACCTCAAAACGCGTATTAGCCGATGAATCTTCCCCCGGATAACGTGTTTTAACATCTTGCACTTCACTGGCGGGAAATGATAAAGAGACAACCGACTTAAAACGTACATACTGATCAAAATACGTCAGAAAAGTCGCATCTTCTGTGAGCGGAATACTTTTCGTTCTAAAAAAATATTCATCTAACAAAGAGACTAATCTATAAAAATTAAACTGATAGGGTTCTTCCTGTATGACACGGATTATATCAGTGCCTGGTCCCCGGTCCTTGGTGGCCATCGATGCAATACCTCTTTACGTTTTACCGTTTTCATATGCAATTCAGTAAATGAATTAATATGGGTTAAATGAGAAAAAAACCGTTCTAATACAGCTGAAAACAAAAAGGGTGTGCTATTACTATAAGCCTCTGGATCAAACGTTAACGTCACCCGCGTACCCCGACAAAAACCGCGCCAAGCATCTTCTCCAACACGTTTAATCACAGGAGACATCTCAATAGATCGAATTCCGGTAATCGCTTTCGCAGCAGACTCACGGTTCACATAGCTTAAAACACGCAAAATACTATGGAGTACTTTCACGGCATCATCTTGTTGTGCAAACAAAGACAATCGATTAAATGATAAAACAGACAGTAATCGCCAACAGGATTCTCCCCGCAAATTAGGCTGTAATTTTTGTGTGGGTTTCACAACACACGTTGCATGTTGAATAGGTAAACGTTCCTTCGATCTAAACTTTTCATTTTCTGAAATTTGATTGGTAATATATCGATTAGTACATATCGTATCTACATAAACAATATGACCCAACGGCACATTAGGATCCATTTTCTTATCCAAAAAAGCGAGCGAAATATCTGTCCCAATACGATGTGAATGCAAAGAAGGAGTACGCTTACTCTGCCAATAAAATGGGGCTTGCTGCTCAGGGTAAAATTGACTATGATCATACATCGGTTCGACAGTGTAAGTTTTTCCATCGGAATCTATCGCATTAACAGCAGTTACAGAATAAATTTCTACATGAGACTCATGTTCCATATCAACTGATAACATATAATCAAGTTTTTTATGATCAATTCTCAATGGGTCAGATTTTCTTTCGAACAAATTGACGGCAGGCGTACATCCCAGCAATAAGCTATTTTTCCTGATTTTCAGCTTTTCATTGATATCACCCAATAGAATCAACACAGTTAATTCGCGATCGAAACCTTTCAGATCAGGCAATTCCAGATCAAAAAATAAAAACTTTCTCTCAAAACAGAAATATTCTGTAATCAAATTATAGGCACGTAACGCATGTGCAGGACAAGGTATCACCACTTCTTCTCTATCAAAACCAACCGGCCGTAAAACAGATTTTGGTAGTTTTGTTACTGGCTGATCGTTTTGATCTAACAAATAAAGTTCCACAGTTCCCTGAAAAAGCAATTCATACAATTGATTGGCCTGTAAATCCGCCAAGTTAATATAGAACCGCAAAGAGGGGATTTTCAGAAGATTGAAAGGGTGAAAGTGTGCATTCAATTTCATCTTAAAAGTCGATAAAATATTCGTTCTTTCATACAAAAAAGGATATGCTTCTGCACCAGACAATGTGAGTTCCATGATTTCTATTGGCCACAACTGAATGGGATATTGTGTTCTAAACTCACAGACATATCCCTCATGAGACTGCGAAAAAAATATACTATCTTTTTTAACTTCATATCCTTCAACAGAGTCACACAATACAGGATCTACTGCCAAATGCAAAATCGTCATGGCAGGAATTGGTCTCGAAAAATGCGGATAAATGACATCCAGCAAGGCTGTAATAATTTCCGGAAACTGTTCATCTAAATCACATTGTACACGTGCAGATAAAAATGCAAATGCTTCAATCAGTCTTTCTACATGGGGATCATAACTACCAATATTCCCCAATTCTAAAAATGCAGCTGCTTTTGGATATGTTTTAGAAAATTCATGGGAAAATTTTCTAAAAAAATCCAATTCCTCTTGATATAATTCATATAGGCGTTCGCGACCGTGCTCTGACATCCTAATTTCCTTAGGTATTTTCTACATCAACTAACCCACTATGCCGTATTTTAATAAAAAACACAAAGTCTTTGTATATCTCTTGCGCAATATTAGCATGAATCCGCAATTCCATGATCCCATACGAACTTTCTTTGGTAGTCACTGAGATATCCACCAAACGACATTCTAAAACCGAAAGAGCACGCTCAATATGAAATTTTATCTGTTTATGAAACTCATCCCCACCACTCACCGTAAAGTCCGGGATACCGAAATTCACCACGGTGTATGTTACATCTTTTGGATTATCATTCAAGTGACAAGAATTTCGACTCTCTAAAATAAACAGCACATTCTCTAATAGAGAACTATATAAAGAATCTTTATCTAAATAGGCGCCCGCTAACGCAGGATCTCCCGATTCCTGACAAATCCGGAATCGGGAGAATAGCGGTTGCTTTAAAACAATTGCCTGATCCTTAGACATTTTAACGTCGCTCAATCGGTAAACCCAGGTTAACTAGCTGGCGGGAATACCCCAACCTGATAACGAAGCCGTCTGTTTATTAACCGTCAAAGCTGTTAGCGGATCAAGCACAAAAGTTATGTCCACAGGTTGGTATGATAATCCTGTACCCTTTTCTTCTGTAACCTGACCATATGATAGTGCAACTACCTGCGTCTTTGGACCAGACTTAAATGAGTTTACTGTTGCTAATGAGGATTCTGTAGAACTAGAACCCGCACCAACTGCTTGCACGTCTTCATATGCCAATGTACCTATCGAGTTTACATCTGCTATCGTTGTACCGGATGGCACCACAACAACAAAATGCATAAATGAACCTGGCTTTACACTACTATCAATAGAACCTGTTGCACCACCCCCTGCAGATTTTGAGAACGACAAACCGCTACTCACAATCGGCATTGCATTTGATGTCACGTTCTGACCACCGAGGGATTTCAAATTCGGTCCCTGACAACCATCAAACGATATATAACCGTTGATTCTACCAAATTTAGACTCTATATCTGGATATGGATTTGTAATGCCCATAATATTTACTCCTCTTTATTGTTAATTACATTCTTAAAACTTAAAACTTAAAACTTAAAACTTAAAACTTAAAACTTAATTAAAAATTACACCAACTAACCTGGCAAATCTGCAACAAGTCGAATGGATGTATGTACTTCATCTAATTGAAAATGTGGCTTCACATATGCAATTGCACGATAAGCCCCCGGTTTTGCAGGATTTTCAACAACATCAATACGGGCATCCTGCAAAGGATACATTGATTTATCACGTTGATCTGCATTGGGATCTTTGATCACATAGAGATTGATCCAACGATTCAATTCTTGTTCTAATGAACTCTTCGTTGTAAATGAACCGATCTTATCTCGCACAATGACTTTCAAATAATGGGCAAAACGTGATGCAGAAAAGATATACGGCAATTGTGCGGAAAGATAGGCATTCGCAGTTGCTGCATCTTGATCATATATTTTAGGTTTATTCGTACTGGCCGCGCCAAAGAAAGCAGATTTATCTGTATTTTTCTGGTAACATAGCGCAATCAATCCTAAATCATTTAATTCTTTTTCACGACGATCGGTAATCGCAATTTCCGTGGGGCATTTAGCAACTAAATCACCTTCATCCGTCTTAAACACGTGTACGGGTAGATTTTCTACTAATCCACCCCCTTCTACACCCCGAACAGCAGCACACCATTTGTATAATGCAAAGGAGCGTGTCACACGTTCTGCAAAGGCAAAAGCCGCATTCCCCCATAAATAACGAGAATGATCTTTCCCACTCACATCTTCAACAAAATTAAATTCGTCGACTGGCAATGTATCCGGACCATAAGGCAATCGCATCAGCACATGGGGCATACATAACCCCACATAACGTGAATCTGGTGTATCCCGGAAAGAACGCCATTTGATATAATCAGAGCCTTCAAAAATCTTCGCCAAATCACGTGGACGTGGTAGATCCGTGAAGGAATCTAAGTTCAATAACTCCGGCGATGTACCCGTCATAAAGGGAGCATGCGCAGCAGCTGCTACGTTAGAAACCAATTCTAGCAAAGCAATATCTTGTGGGTGTTTACCGAAATAATAATCTCCCACCAAAAGGCCATAAGGCGTACCACCAAATGTACCATACTCTTCTTCATAAATTTGTTTGAAGAGCGCGCTTTGGTCAAACTCGACTGCTTTTTTCAAATCATCCGAAATATCTTTTTTAGAAGCATTCAGTACACGAATCTTCAGTGTCGTGCTCGTTTCTGTATTCATCACCAGATAATTCAAACCACGCCAGGTTGACTCTAAGGTTTTAAAATCTTCATGGTGAATAATTTCGTTGATTTGTGCTGTTAATAATTCATCGATGTGTTTGATTTGGCTTTCAATCATCGAAACAGTATTCACACTGACCTTCATCTCTTCATCAAGAATCTGGCGCGCAAATTCACCGACCATTTGTTCAGCCAAAGAGCGTTGCTCTACTTGCCGAACCATTTTACCGGTTGATAAGATTTGGTCTAGTAGCGTACCACTCTCGGTAGCTGTTTGACCACTCGACTGTTGTTGTGCGTCTGACATAATGCCTCCTAATTCCTCAACGTTATTCCGTTTTCTCTTCAGCTTCGTCTTTCAAGCCGGATTTTTTCAATTCCTCTAACTTAGCCGGATCACTGGTAATCGATTGCAGCACTTCATCTAACGCATCATTACCATCTAATTTAGCTAACAAGTCTTTCAAACGTTCACGTGCTTCATAGAGCTTACGTAACGCAGGCACTTGTTGCACCAATTTACCTGGATTGAAGTCATCCATTTGCGTGAATTTCAACTCCACATTCAATTCTTCATTTTCACCTTCTTTACCTTGCAAACGATTTTTCACCCGATAAGCCACTCGTGGTTTTGCAGAATCGAGAATTTTGTCAAAATTATCACGATCAATTTCTACAAACCGACGATCTTTCAATTTCGCTAACGCTTCTACGGGCTTACCTGACAAATCTGCCATCACACCCACCACAAAAGGCAATTCCTTTTTCTCAACTGCACCACCTGTTTCAACATCATAGGTAATTTGAACCCGAGGTGTGCGCACCCGGTCTAACTTATGTTGTGTACTTTCTGCCATGACCTATCTCCTCATACAACTTAAATGGTGGATTCGCTGCTCGCGTCTCCCTGACATGCAACTACTATTTAATCTGGATTTAATTATAGCATAGTTTTTAAACATGCAAATTCAAGGCATTGCCCACGCCCCAAGGCACACAAAAAATCAAAATACATATATACTTTAAAGAAGAGGACAGGCTTGCCCAACAGGGTACAGCCCTAAGGACTAAGGAGACGCCACCATGTTACTCGTTGAAATTAAACCCCTTTTAAAGCGGTTAAACCCTTATGCAACCACTGCACTCGAAGGGGCTGCAGGATTTTGTGTCAACCGTCAACATTATGAAATCACCATTGAACACTGGCTGATGAAAATGTTGGAAAACCCACAATCTGATATTCCCCTGATCCTCAAACACGTTGAAATTGAGCTATCCGATTTAAAACGCGCACTCAACGACAACTTAGGGGTTCTTTCCAGTGGTAATACCGCTCGACCGGCCATTTCCCCTGTACTATTTGACCTCGTACAAGACGCCTGGCTCATTGCTTCTGTTGATTTTCAACACAGTCGCATTCGCTCAGGCATACTGTTACTCGCCCTATTAGTACGGTTCAAATACCTTTCCAATGCCAATTATCAACATATTTTCAAACATATCAATCGAGAAACCCTGGCCCATGAACTGACCAAAATCACAGCAAATTCGATTGAAGCCAATGTGTCTAGGGAAGTAGGCGGTTCAGAAGGCACTGGCGAAACAGCGGTACGCGGCGAAGGGCAAGCCATTGCGCAATATTGCGAGGACATCACGGCTAAAGCCAAGAGCGGCAAAATTGACCCCGTATTTGGGCGTGATAATGAAATCCGCCAAATGGTCGACGTTTTAGTACGTCGTCGAAAGAACAATCCCATCCTGGTGGGTGAACCCGGTGTGGGTAAGACTGCTGTGGTCGAAGGATTAGCCCTACGCATCACCCAAGGTGATGTACCTGACCGGCTCAAAAACGTCACCTTACTCAGTTTAGATATTGCCCTCTTAGAAGCAGGCGCTTCGATGAAGGGAGAGTTCGAAGACCGTTTAAAATCAGTGATTGACGAGGTCAAGTCCTCTGAAAAACCCATTATTTTATTTATTGACGAAGCCCACATGCTGGTGGGTGCCGGCGGCGCTTCGGGCGGCAGTGATGCAGCCAATATCCTGAAACCCGCGTTGGCTCGTGGTGAGTTACGCACTATTGCTGCCACCACATGGGCGGAATATAAAAAATATTTTGAAAAAGATGCGGCCCTTGAACGCCGTTTCTTACCCATTAAATTAGATGAACCCAGTGTAGAATCTACTGTATTGATTTTACGAGGTTTGAAGGCTAATTATGAAAAAGCCCATGGGGTCGTCATTCGAGATGATGCCTTAAAGGCAGCTGCAGAGCTCGCTAAGAAGTTTATTTCAGGACGTTTTTTACCAGATAAAGCCATTGATCTCGTGGATACCTGTTCAGGTCGCATCAGTGTCAATTTAGGGGCAAAACCTGCTGCATTAGAAGACTGCGAACGCCAAATTCAAGCCTTAGAACGCGAAAAAGCGGCTCTAGAACGCGAACAGCAATTTAGCACGGAAACGCTAGATCGCGCCCGATTAGACGACATTGAACAATCACTCAAAGAAACACATGAAGAAGAAACCCACTTAAAAACACAATGGGAAGCAGAACATGCCATTGTCAAAGAGATCTTGGAGATCCGTGATAAACTCATTGCGCCGCCTGTAGCGGCAACAGACTCTGCAGAAACCACCCCGCCTCCCAATCCCAAGGCACTCAAAGAACAACTCAAAATCCTAGAAACTCGCTTAAAAGAAGTGCAAAAAGAAGCGCCTCTCATTCAATATGAAGTGGGGGAAGAGTTGGTGGCACGCATTATTTCAGATTGGACAGGTGTTCCCTTAGGCAAATTATTGCGTGATGAAGCCAGCACCATGTTACAACTCCACGATAAGTTACACACCAGCATTCGCGGACAAGATCAAGCCATTACCGTGATCTCAGAAGGCATTAAAGCGGCAAAAGCCGGGCTCAAGTTACCCGATCAACCCATGGGTGTCTTTCTCTTGGTGGGCCCGAGTGGTGTCGGTAAAACTGAAACAGCACTCGCCTTGGCCGAATTATTATTTGGTGGACGCGATAGCCTAATCACCATCAACATGTCAGAATTCCAAGAAAAACATACCGTGAGCCGATTGATCGGCTCTCCTCCCGGTTATGTGGGTTATGGCGAAGGCGGTATGCTGACAGAAGCGGTCAGACAACGACCTTATTCAGTTGTGTTATTAGATGAAGTGGAAAAAGCGAGCTTAGATGTCATGAACTTGTTCTATCAAGTCTTCGACAAAGGAAGCCTGTCAGATGGGGAAGGGCGGGAAATCAACTTCAAAAATACCGTACTCTTTTTAACCAGCAATCTGGGAAGTGAAGCCATCAGCGACCTCTGTGAATCGGAAACGCCCCCGACCGCAGAACAAATGACCAACGCGATTTTTAACGAGCTCGCACAACATTTTAAACCAGCCCTGTTAAACCGCATGAGCATTGTACCCTACAAGACATTATCTCAAGAAGCGCTCAAAGAAATTGCGGATATGAAGATGAGCAAGCTGTGTCAACGCATTGAAAGTAATGGACAATTTAAACTCACCTATTCTGATAAGGTGCTCGATTACATTGTGGGCTCCTGTGAACGAGGAGAACTCGGTGCACGTAACATTGATACCATTATCAGTCGTAAGATCATTCCAGATCTGTCTGCAACGGTATTAAGCAGCTTCAACAGCAATCAAAAGAGTCTGCAAG
>Ga0155640_1067_pt3 | contig 15761 bp, 13 predicted proteins | sample RifCSPhighO2_12_FD_107297 | JGI IMG/M metagenome (GOLD analysis project Ga0155640, IMG submission 107297) | Gammaproteobacteria bacterium RIFCSPHIGHO2_12_FULL_45_9 | reverse complement strand
GGGGGGCGTGACCGTTGCAGAGGGTGTCGCGCCAGCCGCTGCAGAGGTCATCGCACCGCCAGTGAAGGTCTCCAAAACCCGAGTCTGGGAAGCACTAGAAAAAAACCTCACCGCGCCCAATTTCGACCAACTCACTGAACTGCCAATTACCCCAGTAGAAATTTATTACCTACTCGAACGCTGGGCAGTGCTCACTATTTGGGATGCGTTTAACCTTGACCCCGCTGGCGAGAAACACTTGCTAACCTTGGAAGGCGCGAGTCAGAACTACAACGTCTATGATTGCGGCAGCTGCTTAATTGCCTCGCCCAAGGATTTGTACTCGCATGAGCGCACAGTTGAAGATTCCCTCATCACCGCCCGCGCTCTAGCCCGTGAAGTTTACAAACGCAGCTGGACCATTGAATTTGCTGGCTTCGACAAAATGGTCCGCTCAGCTTGGATAGAGCTACAGTTATTAGCAGATAAACACGGCCAGTCTATCGACATCCTCCACTTCGAACCGCGCCCTGAAGACATCAAGCTATACGCCTTCAAGTCGGGTGGCCAAGTCCCCAGTAAAGGCAGCGGCGTCTGACAGCCCTGCCCTACTTGCTTTCTAGCCATTTTTCCATGAAAATAGAGATACATTAGACTGTTTTTTCATGGAAACCATATGCAACGTTCCTACTATATGGAAAAGATAGCTTCACTGATTAGACAGTTCCCTGCTGTTTGCTTGCTGGGGCCGCGGCAAGTGGGTAAGACAACACTAGCGCGAGCTTATGCAGATACAGTGCGAAATCAGTTTTCTGCCGTTCACGTTTTTGATTTAGAGAATCCTCAAGATCTAGCCATGTTGAGTCATCCTCAATTGACGTTGAGTCCACTGGAGGGGCTGATTATTATTGATGAAATTCAGCGTCGCCCTGATTTATTTCCGCTGTTACGGGTTCTTATTGACGCGCCTGGCAATAAACAGAGTTGGCTTATCTTAGGGAGTGCATCACAAAGCTTGCTGAATCAGTCCTCTGAGACACTGGCTGGTCGTATTGCTTATCTGGAAATTCAGCCTTTTGCTTTGACAGAGGCGCATGAGAGTCAACAACTCTGGTTGCGTGGCGGCTTTCCTGGTTCCTATCTGGCAGGGTCTGACGCAGATAGTTTTGAATGGCGTAAACAATATATTAAAACCTTTTTGGAGCAAGATATCCCTAATTTTGGTATCCGAATTGCTAGTCCCAATTTGCGCCGCTTTTGGATGATGATAGCGCATTATCATGGGAATATTTTAAACATAGATGAACTATCGCGTTCACTGGGTATCAACAGTAAGAGTATTCGCCATTACGTGGATATTCTTGCCAGCACATTTATGGTGCGCCAGTTACAGCCTTGGTGGGAAAATATCAGTAAGAGACAGGTAAAATCGCCAAAAATTTATTTTCGGGACAGCGGATTGCTACATTATTTGCTTGACGTTGACAGCTTATCTGCATTGCATCGGCATCCCAAAGTGGGCGCTTCCTGGGAGGGGTTTGCTCTTGAAGAGCTGATTCGCTGTCTTCGGGTGGAGTCTGAGAATAGTTATTTTTGGGCTACACACCAACAAGCAGAACTTGATTTGTTAATTTTTCATCAAGGTAAGCGCCTTGGTTTTGAATTCAAATACACCGATGCGCCCAAACTAACAAAATCAATGCATATTGCGTGCAAAGATTTGCGTCTTGATGAGTTAATCATTATTTACCCCGGAGCCCAGCATTACTTGTTGACAGAGAAAATTAGAGTGACCAATTTAGCAGATTATTTTTTGCATAGCCGCTCTCAGTAAAATCGCGTAATGACGACGATTCAGCGGGAACTGCTGAGTCAAGTTATTTATCCGTGAAAATATACAGGTATATTACTCGTCTTTGCGAGGGGAGAGGGCTGTCAGATTAAAATAACTGCACTATTTATAAAATCGCGGGTGTATAATTAGTAAAATCGCGGGTGTATAATTAGTAAAATCGCGATGCTCATTGATAACCCTATTCTAGGATCTATGTGACAAAACTCTACTCTCGATGGCAAAAGAAAATTATTGAAAAAGCGATTAAAACCCGTCGAGTGCTTTTGCTGAGTGGTGCACGCCAATGTGGTAAAACAACATTAGCTAAACAGTTAGCCACCTCGGATACTATTTACCGTACCTTAGATGATCTAGCGATAAGACGGCTTGCAGAAGCAGATCCTCGTGGTTTTGTTAAGCATGAGAGTAATATGTTAATTATTGATGAAGTGCAACGTGTGCCAGAGCTGCTTTCAGCGATTAAACTCGCTGTTGACGAAGATACTCGCTCTGGGCGGTACTTGCTTACTGGTTCTGCTAATATTCAATCACTTCCTGGGGTACAAGAATCGCTGGCGGGACGTATCAGAAAAGTACGTTTGCGTCCGTTGTCTGAGGGTGAATTACAGGGAGTTGAACCCACTTTTTTAGGGAGTGCTTTTAAACGGCAGTTCTCACTGTCTAGCAAGTACGAGTATGACCGCAAAACCCTATTAGAAATGGCATTTCGCGGCGGCTTCCCTGAGGCTATCAATCTAGAGTTAAGTGAACGTCAGCAGTGGCATAGAGATTACATGGATGCTCTGCTTGAGCGCGATTTAAGTGATATTGCCCGAATTACTCGCCACCAAGCGATGCGGGAACTAGTCAATATTCTGGCGGCGTGGTCTGGTAAATTTATGGATATTTCAGCGATTGGCGCAGGGCTTGCGATTCGCCGACCCACGATTGAGACTTACATTAGTGCACTTGAATCTCTGTATGTGGTGGAACGGGTATTGCCTTGGGCCCATACCGATTACAAGCGTGTTGGTAAGCAAGCCAAGCTGTATCTCAGTGATTCCGGGTTAATGGCTTCTATTTTGCGTTGGCATAGGCCGCAGGTAGAGTTAGATTCCGATCGCTCAGGCAAGTTAATAGAAACCTTTATCTACAATGAGTTGGCTGCACAAGTGGATGCAGCCGATGGAAAATATGAATTATTCCACTATCGTGATCGTGAACAACGTGAGATTGATTTCATTATTGAGGGCGAAGAGCAAGCGTTGCTAGGGATAGAAATTAAAGCTGGCTCGGCGATTAGCTCCGCTGACTTTAAACATCTTCACTGGTTTAGAAATAATCTCGCAAAGAAGCGGCCGTTTATAGGGATTGTTCTATATACGGGGGAATTACTCGGCTCGATGGGCGATAGCTTGTGGGCTGTGCCGTTTGGAACGCTGTGGAGCTAATAATCTATGTGACTGACCCAGCAAGAAGCACTGGCGGGGAGGAGTCTACTGTCTAGAGCCGTGAATAGTTACAAAAACCGTCCATTCCTCAGGTTATTTTAAGGGAAAATGCGTTACTATCACCTATAATCAGCATAAGTGATTTCCTTATAAGAAAGGGGAGAGGGTTTTATGGCAGCATCGAGGGCACCTACACGCTTAAGCGCAACGGAAGCAGGTCAGATTCTTGAGCGCTTCTACCCGGCAGAGACAAGTCGGATTCACGGACGCCAGTATGCCTCTCGCATTGCCGCTTTTATGCCAGTATTGTTGAATTTTTTCCAAAAAAACCCTGAGTTAGTCCCTGAGCAGTTTCGAGAGCAGTTGAAAGACGCGGATGCAGAGATGCTTAATTGGCAGCGTGTGGCTATGCTGCGTGCAGCGGGAAGACTGGGGGCTGTAGCAGGGCGCGAGTTCGAAGATAAAGGTAGCGGCCATGGTTTTGCTCTGCCTGGAGCGGAGGTATGTGTAGAGTATCTTAAGAGGTGTGAGCTGGAAGAAGCTGCCGCTAAGCAATTAGCTCATGCAATCCCAGAAGCGGATGGCGTGAAGGGGTATAGGGGTGATAACCAGACCTTATTAGGCTGGATGCTACAACATGCAACCACATTAGAAACATTGCGTGATCAAAGAAACACGGTGCCTAAACCTGGGAGTACGTCTGGCGAAGTGGTGGATAAGGTAGTGAAAGTCACAGACTTACCTGGCTGGAATCAAGCTACAACGCCTGAGCTAAAACGCCGATTAACTGCGTTGGCGGTGGCTCATTACAGGCTAATACAGCAACAGCAAGGGTTTGCTTGTGTAAAGCTAATGGGTGAAGATGGCAGACAGATTTTTCCTTTGGGAGCCGTAGATCTGGTGGACAGCAGCTCTCTGCTGGGTGGTCGTCGGTTACTCATTGCTGATAATCACAGGGTTCCCTCGGAACTTGTTGAAGGGATCAACAGTGATGTTGCTAGGTTTTACTTGGAGAGAGGTGAGCTCTTGGGCTTGGGTGTTGTTGCAACAGGAGCGCCCGATGTTGCACCACCACCGCCTGCACCATTACCGGTTGCGGCACACGAACCTGTAGCACTGCGGGGGAGTTTTGTAGATTGTCCCATTGTATTTAGCGACGGCGGCACAACTGCTGGAGGACTTGCGACACGAGAGCAAGCAGTAGAAATTTTAAGAAGGGTTGCCCTGATCCATCAGCAATATCCAGACAGGCAGATTGGCATTACTTACTCAGCGAATCGTGGGCAGACTCTGGCTATACGAGGTGGCGGCGATTTTAGTGGGGAGTTTGTAGGTAGCACAGGTCAAGGTGCGGTGATGAGGGAGGTGTTAGCGCTGCTTCGTTCGGGTGATAACGTTCCTGGTGTACAGCCAGCTGTACCCTATAGCTCTTTACAATCGATTTTTAAGATACTTCCTGTTTCGACAATGCGCTATCCAGAAGCTACACCTCAGGCGGTTAAAGGGTGGGTCGGTGAGGATTTGGGGCGCATTAATGGTCATATGGCGGCAGGTGGTATTGTGCTTGGGTGGCAAAATCAAGATCGTACGCCGCTTGCTAGGGGTAGCTATCAACGTAATTATGCTATTGGGGGGGGAGATCCTAGCTCGGGCCAATACACGGCTGAGATCGATGAAACAGTTCAAGAAGAGTTGCTCCGCTTAAAAGCAGAATATCCGACTCTTTCAGGTATGCCTTCTTTCACTACTCCTACATCTGCTGCCACAGCAGACGCAGGAGTTGAGGAGAGAAGGCAAAGAGAAGCGAAAGCCGCGCAAGAGACTGAAGAAGCCAAAAGGAGAGCTGCGGAAGCGGAACGAGAAAGAGAGCAGCAAGAGCGGCAACAAAGAGAGCAGCAAGAACAACGAGCAGCAGCTGACCGTGCTGCTGCTCAAACAGCAACACAGCGGAGAGAAAAGGTTAGTGAGATTCAGGAGCGCATTGCCGGCCTTGAAGCAGCGATCAAGGGGCTTGATAAGGTGGTGAAGGTCGATATAAGGGTAGAAGCGCCTGACGCGACGCCTAAAGTGACGTTAGGTTTAGTTAACCCAGAACTTAGCGTACTTCAAGCTCGGCTTGAGGCGGCACAAGCGGAGTTGGCTCCAGCCTTAGCAGCAGCTACAGCGGCGGAAGCCAAGATGGTGACAGGAAAATTGACTACACTGATGGCTGAAGCAGTGGCGGCTATGCAGCTTGTTGCTCCAGCCAGCAGTAGAGCCCGAGAAGCTCAGAGTGTAGCAGCAGCGGCTAAAAAAGCAGCTGAGGAAGCGGCGGTGGACGTGGCTCCCGCTACTACTGCTGCAGAAGTAGCAGCGACTATCGATGCCCAGTCAGCTGATGCTCAGTCACCCGATAAAGTAGCGGTAGCCAGAACTGCTGTTGAACAAATTACAGCGCAACAAACAATCGTTCTGAAAATTCAGGAAAGAGCTGCGGTGGCTCTGACACTGGCGGAGTCTTCTCTAACTCAGGCCAAGGCTGCTGAAACAGCAGCGCTGGCGGAGCAAGCAGCGGCAAGCACTGCTCATAGGATAGCTACACAAGCATTGGAGATGGCTAATCAGCTAACGATGCCAGAGGAAGAAGCTCAAGTTGCGAAGGCCAGAGAAGCGCTAGCTGCTGCTGAGGTAGCTCGTACTGCAGCTAGCGAGCGCGTACAACAAGTAGCGACGGTGGCCGCTCAAACAGCGGCAGACACAGCGCGAACAAATGTGGCTACTGTCGAAGGCTATGTGACAAAAGTGGCGGAATCTTTAGATGCTGCCGCCACCCGAACCCAACCCACAGCACCCAAGCCCATAGAAACACCCAAGCCCACAGAAGCATCCGAGCAGGCTGCAGAATCCAAACGCAGAGAAGAATTAAAGGCAAGCCGCGACACGCAAAGGCAGGAAGCCAATAAGCGCGAAGAAGCGCGTCGTCAAGCGATTCGTACTAAGTTTCAAGAGGTGGGTGTAGTACATAGCGACATGATGCAACAAAGACTGCGCGACGAAATCTATGGCAAGGTGTCAGAAGAAGAGCGAAAGAAGCGAGCCACCACAGAAGCCATTATTGAGTGGACACTGAAAGGCGTAGGGTCTCGATCAGAGGCGGATGCAGCGGCCAAAAAGAAGGGAGCATTTGGTCTTGGGGCGGGTGGTACCAGCGATACAGGTACACTTGAGCCTGGTTTGTATGAGAATAAACAGATTAAATCAGGGTACGACCTTCGTGTGACTACAGGGCTGGAAGTCTATCCCGTGCCGCCACCTAGGTGGGATAAAGACGTTAAGGCGGCATACAAGCAAGTATTAGAATGCATCGGCCTGCATACCGGGGCGACACACGTCGTTGTGGATTGGAAGAGTGCAGATCAAGTCAATCTGAATCAGTTGAGAATCATTCTTGAGGAAGCTAAAGCGCTAGGCATGACGGTAGAATTTGGCAGAGCGGTGCAAGAGAAGTTAGACAGTATGTCCAAAAAAGATAGCAAGGAGTTTTATGACTTATTGCTAGATTTAAAGAAGCATCAGCAAGCCTCTTTTGATGAGCCTAAATTTCGAGAAGCAGAGCTAAAGGTAGCGACGCGAGAAGCACAGGCGCAGGTGAATGAAGTAATGCATCCGCTGGAGGAGGCAGGTAAGAAGTGGGAGGCCGAGGTGGCTGCTGCCGCTGGAGAGGGGGACGCAAAGAAACAACAAGCATTGACCGCGGCAGTGACAAAGCTGCTCACAGGCCAGGGAAAGCCGGATCAGAAGGTGGCGTATATCACAACAAGGTTGGTGCCAGACATACAGAAGGAAGTTGACCAATTAGTCGCAGCAAAGGACAAGATAGAAGCCCAAGTGAAACTGTATGCAGAGCACCTAAGCCGCGAAGAGCAGCGTTGTGCTGCGGCGGATGTGTCAGGGATGGATGCAATGCAGGTAGCTGAGTTGCAGGGGCGCCTTAAGGTTCTAAGGCACGAATCGCCGGTCAAGGGTTTCGAGGCAGCCGTTAAGCAAATAGAGGCGGCGGAGCAGCGATTGCACGATCTGCTTACTGCGTTAGACGGAGAGCTAACGAAGTTGGCAGCGGAATCTACAGCCGTTACAGTGGATGTGCAAACGGCGAGTGAAAAGGTCGCGCAGACAAAGCAGGAGGTTGATAGGGCGCAAGCTGCGTTGGATAGCGTTGTGGCGGCGGCTGGAGAGAGAGCCGGGAAGGCGGTGAAGGGTGCTCAAGAGGGGCTGCAGGTCGCTCAAACTGCACTAGCAGACGCTAAAGGTGAGCGAGAAAAAGCTGAAGCAAGGGTGCGGACGGCTGGGAAGGCTCTGGATACTGCTAGCCAGCAGACGATTAATGTTCCCAGAAAATCTCCCGCTGCTGCTAAAGCTAGAGGCGTGAAAGCAAGAGCAATGAAGCCTGCTAGGGCTGTACTAACGCAAGCTAAAACAGCGCTCGAGTCAGCTAGTGAGGCTGTCAGAGACGCAGAAGTCTCGGTGAAGGAGCAGCAGGCTGAACTAACGAAAGCTGAAAAAGCCGCGGGCCAGCCTGCAACTGTGAGTGAGCAGCAAGCGTTAGTTGACGCTCGGGCTGCTCATCAGCAGGCTCTGGAGGCTCTAACGCAAGCACGCGGCGCCGCTACTACAAGCACACTGGATGTGAGCGGTGCGCAGAAAGCGATTGCTGCGCAGCAAAAAAGAGTGATGAGCGACTCTTCGGCTGCAACACCTGCGGCACCTGTTATCTCGGCTGCTTGTAACGCGGCTATTGCGAAATGCACTCCTGATCCTACCAGTGAGATTGCTAAAGTTGAGACGGCATTAACGGCGCGGCAAGAGGAGTTGGCAGCGACGCGTAGTGCTAGTCAGCCCTAAGGCCACCTCTAAAAATGGGTAGAAAATTAACTAGAACGCTCCCTCTCCACCCGCAAAAAGCGGCTTTGTTGAATAAATTAATTTTTACACAATCGTAGGGTGGATTAGACGCGCCTTTTGCGTCGTAATCCACCAATTCACGGTGGATTACGGCAAAAAGCGCCTAATCCACCCTACCTGAAACTGCACAAAATTTTATTTATTCAACAAAGCCGCTTTTTGCGGGAGGAGAGGGAGCGTTCTAGTTAATTTTCTACCCATTTTTAGAGCTGGCCTTAATAAGTGTCGCATGCTATACTACAAATGTAGCAAATTGAAACTTTTGAAGGTGGCGTGATGGGTATCCCAATACGAATTAATGAAACGATTTATGACGAAGCCAGAAAGGTAGCTCGCGCTGAGTGTCGCTCTATTCCTAATCAAATTGAATTTTGGGCGATGATAGGAAAGTGTGCGCTAGATAATCCAGATCTCCCTATTGAATTTGTGAGAGATCTCTTAATTTCAAAGCACCAAGATCGGTCATTAGCCGAACCTTTTAATTTTGGGAAGGATAGTGGCTGATATTATTGTTAAGCAAATGCCCGCTTTTAAAAAAACCTACAAGAAGTTTCATGCCAATGAAAAACATGAGGTCGATAATGCCATCCGCACTATTATCAAAAATCCGAAAGTAGGCCAAGAAAAAAAAGGGGATTTAGCTGGGGTTTTTGTTTATAAGTTTAAAATACACCATCAAGAAATATTGCTGGCTTATGAATGGAACCCAAAAGAAAGGCTATTGCTAGCTCTTGGCTTTCATGAGGATTTTGCGGGGTGACAGGGAGCCCTGAAAGACGACGATAGGTGTCTTGCCATTCTTGATAGTCTCCTTTAAAATTCCGCCACTTATTATTCCTCTTCATTTTGTAGGACACGAATACATGCATAGACGGCCTATCGTAGCAGGCAATTGGAAGATGCACGGGTTTAAAGAGCAAGTGACAGCGTTGGTCCAGGAGATAACAAAAGGGGTGCCTGTTTCTACAGTGGCGGAGGTAGTGCTTTTCCCCACCTGCTTGCACCTCGCTCAGGTTCAGGCCTTATTGCAAGGCACGGCGGTGCAGTGCGGTTCGCAGAATATGTATCCGGGTACCCAGGGGGCGTTTACTGGGGAAGTATCCGGGCCGATGTTAGTGGATAGCGGCTGCCGTTATGTGTTGGTTGGTCACTCTGAGCGGCGGGCAATTTTTCACGAAGGGTTAGATCTTGTTGCGGCTAAATTTCAAGCCGCATTGCAAGCAGGTCTTATGCCACTGCTCTGTGTGGGGGAGACGCGGGTTGCGCGTGAACAGGGTAAAACGGAGCAAGTCATTGAGCAACAGTTAGCCTCGGTGGTGAATTTAGTAGGGATAGAGGTGTTTAATCAAGCGGTTATCGCCTATGAGCCAGTGTGGGCAATTGGTACTGGGTTAACCGCTAGCCCAGAGCAAGCACAAGCGGTGCATGCGTTTATTCGCGCTTATTTTGCCAAACAGCATGTTGCTATTGCAGGTGGAATTCGTATACTCTACGGCGGCAGCGTCAAGCCTGACAATGCAGCGAATCTCTTTGCCATGCCAGATATTGATGGTGGCTTGATTGGCGGCGCTTCGCTTGATGCGAAAAGTTTTTTAGCCATTTGTGCTGCAGCGGTGTGACGGGTTACAGGTTCCATGGTCGATATAGGTGATGTTAGATGTATCAATTAATACTCATAATTCACGTGTTTGCAGCAGTTTGCCTGATTGCGCTAGTACTCGTGCAGCAAGGTAAAGGGGCAACCATGGGCGCAGCATTTGGTAGCGGTGCTTCGCAAACCATATTTGGTAGCCGTGGTTCGGGCTCATTTTTATTGCGGCTAACGATTAGTTTGGTGATGGTCTTTTTTATCACTAGTATTAGCCTGAATTATTTAGTGACTCGATCCTATAAAGGAACGACAGTGATAACATTGCCTGCATCAACGAAAGGCAAAGAGGCCGTGTTGCCCGCAGCGCCTGCGGTACCTGCATTGCCAAGTGAGATTCCTGCGCGATAAAAAATAGATGCCGACGTGGTGGAATTGGTAGACACGCTACCTTGAGGTGGTAGTGGCGAAAGCCGTGACGGTTCGAGTCCGTCCGCCGGTATTATAAACTGTACATCCCTTCTCCTTGTCATTGCCTCGTAGCTTACTATCAATTCACCCATAACAGCATGATGGAATTAGCGGAAATGAAAGATGAAAACAAACAAACAAACAAACAAACAAACAAACAAACAATAGTTAAGTATCCTGCTGGGCTTTTCATTCTTACTTTTGCTGAATTTTGGGATAGGTTTAGTTTTTGCGGCACATTAACCTTATTACTTCTCTATTTAACCCAGGGTTTTCGCTACTCGGATACAGTGGCTTATGCCTTATGGGGAACCTATGTCGCTATCGCTTATATGACGCCGATGGTGGGTGGCTGGTTGGCTGATCGATGGTTGGGTTTTGAACGGCTTATTATTCTTGGTTTTCTCTGCATGATAGGCGGCAATGTGTTATTGATGGTGATGCACCCTATGAGTTTTTATATAGGTATCGCATTGACCTTATGTGGTATTGGATTTTTCAAAGGTAATATTAGCAGCTTAGTGGGGAGGTTATATCAACCAGCGGATGCGCGGCGCGACCAAGGCTATTCTTGCTTTTTTATGGGAATTATTTTAGGGGCGACGCTAGGTCCTTTAGTGTTTGGGCTATTGACGGTGTATCTGGGTTGGTCGATGGGATTTTTGGTGAGTGCATTGGGACAATTGGCTGGGTTGCTGCTATTTTTGCGCTATCGGCCCTGTTGGCGAGTATCAGTCCGTACTTCCACTGGCAAATCCAGCTCATTGTTTCTTTATGCAGGATTAATCATCACCCTTGCTTTACTCAGCTTTGTGCTGGCTCACCCTATCCAGAGTAATAGCCTAGTGGGATTTGGCTCTTTAGCAGCGTTTCTCGCCATGAGCTTACTTATGCTAATTCGTACTCGAGCGCAGGCTAAACAAATAGCCGGGCTGACACTCATTAGTTTATTGCTGATTTGTTACTATGCCGCTAGCATGCAGGTGAGTGGCTCTTTGGTAGTGGCGATTGAGAGATATTTTCCTCTCAATATTGGCCATTGGTCTTTGTCGCCCACTATGTTTGCCGCGCTAGAAGCCGGTTGTGCTTTTTTATTTATCCCGATATTTACTCGGTTCTGGGAATATCTGGCTAAATATCAGATCGTTCCTTCATTATTCTTTAAGCTCGGCTTAGGGCATTTGCTAGCAGCGAGTAGTTTTGCCATTTTTGCTTGGGTGTTTTTTAGCAAAAGTGTCTTGCTGTTATGGCTGATACTGGCCAATGTATTGTTAGGTATGAGTGTAGTGTGTGTTTTTCCCACCCATTTAGCATTAATTAGTCAATATGCACCTGCATCAGCACAGGGAACTTTGATGGGCATGTCATTTTTACCGGATGCTGTGGCGGGTTATGTGGCATCTGCAGCCACGCAGTTCAGCGCTTTTTCTGCAGAGACAGCGGGGAATGAATTATATGCAGAAATCTATGGGAATATGGCTTGGTTAATGTTGATCATAGGCATAGCCCTATTTTTATTGTCGCCGTTATGGATTTCACTCTTTCGTGATCAAGAAGAGTTAGTACTGGCGGATAGTTCGTAGCATGACGGAGCAGCCATCATTACAAAAACTCACGTGGGATAGTTGTCGCGAACGTGTGTATGCGGTGAGTGCGCCATTAGCCACGATTATTGATGCATTATCGCCAGGTGAAGATATGCCGCTATGGCAGGTGAGTTATCCTTACGGTGCAGAAGTGGATGATGGCCAGTTTTATTATCCGCATGAAAATAAGTTAGCCTTGTTGACTGATGCGCACTTACCTAAAGAATTAAAAGCAGATTTTAGTTATGCAGGATTAGAAACGCCCGCGGGGGTGATGTTACGTAATTCTATTGAGCTTTTTATCGAAACGCCAGATCGTGTTATACCACATGCGGTATTTATGCCTGGTGATGTGTTTGCTTTATGGAAGTGGCTAGATCCTCAGGCAGTTGTGCATCCGACGCCGCTAATGTGTGGTACGGCAGGGGCGCGATCTATTTTTATGTTGCCAAACATCAGTGACTTAGCGGCACATAAGAAGCTGCGGCAAGATTTTAATGTACGACAATCACCACCTAAGCAGTTAATGGATCAATGGTCATTATTTACTGCGCTCGCTAAGCATTCTGCCGCAGCGGCAACATGGCGAGCAGAAGCTATTCTGTTTCCTGGGATATGGCTAAAGAGAATAAAAACGGATGCCGCTTTTCAATCGCTATACATTCATTTTTTAGAGCGAGCATGGCAGGGATCGGCGTATTGGCGAAATAAAGTATTTTACGATTTCTTATTTTCTTGTGTGCAACAAAATCGCAACTTGAAACCCAACCCGTATTTGGTGGATACCGTCAAACATCTCATTACCATAGCCATTGGTGCGGTGCCAGGGTTTGGTATAGCGATGGATAATATGGCGGCGCCAGTTGATTTTATTCAGCAAGCGTATGTGGAAAGTTATGGCCTAAAAAAATATGCGCCCACTCTGTTGTGCCCAGCCTATTTCGCTGCTGCGCGGGATAACCAACCGGTGTATTATTCTTTGCAATACCCAACAACCTTGGAGTTTTCGCCGCGTTCGCGAAAGTTATCTAATATATTGGCGGATTTAGCAGAGTTAAAACATATCTTAGATGTGTTTTTGCATGAAGTGGGACGTCGGAAGTTGAAAGTGCAGCACGGCGTGATGACTAGAGTAGCGAATGAGGTGAAGTTCGATTTTTTTCACAACAAGCAAGATCGCTATGGTGATATAGCATTAACACGGCACATGCCTGAGGGCGATGCGCGCTTATTGGCGCAGGCGGCGAAGCACTTTGCTGATACGGGTACGTTTGTTCGGGGCTGTGTGCGGATAGCGTAGTTTCTCTGACCCTCTCCCCGTTTTGTGGGGGAACAATTGTAGGGTGGATTAGACGCGTTTTTTGCGTCGTAATCCACCAGAAATGGTGGATTACGGCAAAAAACGCCTAATCCACCCTACTAAAAGGTAACTAGGATGAACAACCAACATTACACATTTCTGCTAACAGATCTTCCTGCTGAAGCAGCGGAGCTTCTGCCACCTTATAGCATGAATAAAATAACATTAATTCCACCAATACACGCTGGGTTAGCCGCCGGCAATAGCGATGACGATTTCAATGTAGTCATTAGCGTCGAGTGTTAACGTTGATGAGGTATGATAGCGAACTAGTTGCTTGTTGACATAAAGGCAAGCAAAATTTTTTAGCTGACGATGGCTGTACAGTTGTGCATAGAGTAGCGGATAGGTTTGTTGTAAGCACTCATCGAAATGGGCTAATTGCTGGCAATCTAAGCGTAGCTGAGTTGCTTGGCTAGCGTAGCGGCTAAGTGATTTCGGAATAATAAGATGTGGCATAAGGGTTTATTTATATTATGAAGGTTAATTTTACTGCACAAGAACGCGAACACTACCGTCGCCATTTTAATCTACCTGAAGTCGGAGAGGAAGGGCAGAAGCGTTTAAAACAAGCGCGAGTGCTTTATATTGGTGCTGGTGGCTTGGGTTCTGCTGCGCTGCCTTATTTGGTTGCCGCTGGGGTAGGCGTGATTGGCATAGTCGATGATGATCATGTTGAGATTTCCAATTTACAGCGACAGGTATTGTATTCCTACCAGGCAGTGGGCCAGAAAAAAGTCGAGGCCGCTGCGGCACGGTTGCAAGAGTTAAATCCCGCGGTGCAGATTGTGATGCATGATATGCGGTTGTCGCGGGCGAATGCCTTAGCGTTGATCAGTCAATATGATGTCGTGGCTGATGGCAGTGATAATTTTGCTACGCGCTATCTGGTTAATGATGCTTGTTTTCATCTGAAAAAACCGTATGTCTATGCCAGTATTAGCCAATTTGCAGGGCAGTGTGCTGTGTTTGCGGCAGAACATAGTGCTTGTTTACGCTGTTTATTTCCAGCGCCACCACCGGCTACACTGCTCCCCAACTGTGCTGAGGGTGGCGTGATGGGTGTGTTACCCGGCATACTAGGCTCGATTCAAGCGATGGAAGTGATGAAGTTAATTTTGGGTATCGGCAAGCCTTTAGTTAACCGGTTGTTGCAGTTGGACGCGCTGACTATGGCGTTTCGTGAGCTGACAGTCACACCCGATCCGGCATGTATTTTATGTTGCGAGCAGCAAGCTTTTACTACCTTGCCTTATCATGATGACAACGTGTGCGGGAATGACAGCATGAATCTCTCTAACACGACAGAAATCTCCGTGGCAGTATTTGAAATCTGGCGGCAACAGGGTCATGATTTTATCCTGCTGGATGTCCGCGAGCAGAGCGAATATCTAGCGGGAAACTTGGGTGGCGTATTAATTCCATTAGGTGAATTACCGATGCGCTTATCGGAGTTAGATAAAGCGAAGCAAATTGTAGTGCATTGTCAGCATGGGTTTCGTAGTCAGCAGGCGATGGTGTTGCTACATCAACATGGTTTCCAACAAGTATGTCATCTGCAGGGAGGCTTTTCTGCGTGGATGAATTATCATGCCGTTACTCAGTGACACGGATGAGCTTGAGACGCTAAGCAAACTCACTCCACTTCTTTCTCAGCTTGGTATTACCCGTGTGGCTAACGTGACTGGCTTAGATCGAGTCGGCATTCCTGTCGCTGTTTGTATACGGCCGCATGCTAAACATTTATCAGTGGCGCAAGGTAAGGGGTTGACGTGGGAAGAGGCGAGAATTTCGGCCATCATGGAGTCGATTGAAGCTTATCATGCGGAGACTCCTGCGCCGCCTGATTTAGTTGGTACTTATCAGCAGTTACAGTCACACGTTGAATTACTCGACTTGGCCAGATTAAGTGGTGGGTTTTTTCAATGGAATGCGGATAGGCATAGCTTGGAATGGCTAGCAGCGAAAGAGTTGATCCATCAGCGTACCATTTATATTCCTCGTGATATTGTTTGTTTGGACTCTAGTCGCTGTCGCCCATTTGGTGCTCTGTTTGCTGTGAGTTCAACGGGACTTGCAGCGGGGAACACGTACGAGGAAGCGATATTACACGGCTTGTATGAAGTGATAGAGCGTGATGCTTTATGGCATTGGCAGCGATTGCCACGTGAGGTGCAGATGGCGACGAGTATTGCTATCGATAGTATGGGTACTGGGGCGAGTGATGGATTAATTCAGCAATTATTAGCGGCTGAGTTTACCATTGTTATACGTGAGATAACGTCGACACTAGGTGTGCCTGCTTACTATTGTGTGATTGCTGATGCTGACTCGATCGATAGTCTAGGTGTGTTTCATGGTTCAGGTGCGCATCTAGATGCAGATGTGGCATTAGCTAAAGCATTGTTAGAGGCAGCGCAGTCGCGGTTGACTTATATCACTGGCACGCGAGAGGAGATTTTCCCTGGTTATTATGCCGGAATTTCAGAGTCTTGCGTTCCTTGTGCAGTTCCCCCCACCCTAACCCTCCCCCACAAAACGGGGGGAGGGA
>Ga0155640_1160_pt1 | contig 15826 bp, 15 predicted proteins | sample RifCSPhighO2_12_FD_107297 | JGI IMG/M metagenome (GOLD analysis project Ga0155640, IMG submission 107297) | Gammaproteobacteria bacterium RIFCSPHIGHO2_12_FULL_45_9 | reverse complement strand
TATTTGCAGTAGCGGGTTTGTCGGTTGTCTCCATTGAGCGTCATCCTGTCCTCTGTGCTTTATTGGAAAATGGGTTGGCGCGTTTGCAGGCGGCGGGCGTGATCTATGACTGGACAGTGTGGGGTGGTGATTGTACTCAATGGATGATGAAGCCTCGTCCTGATATCATTTACTTAGATCCTATGTTTCCGCTGCGTACAAAGTCTGCTGTGGTGAAAAAAGAAATGCAATTTGTACAACAGCTAGTGACCCTGCAGGATGGGTCAGAAGAAACGACATTATTACAGTGGGCATTGTCTGTAGCATTAAGGCGTGTGGTGGTGAAGCGACCACTGAATGCAGACCCTATTGGTCGTATCAAGCCAAGTGGCTATTATCAGCGAGGTGTGTATCGTTGGGATGTGTATTCCTCTAAAATAGCGCAATAATTTAACATTTTAACTCGTTGATAATTAGGTAATTTCTTCTGACTATTTTAATATACTTCTAAAATTGGTCTTGACTAATTTTAGAAGTATATTAAAATAGTCAGTATGGTCACTCGTTCTTATCAACACATGCTTGCCGAGCATTTGCGGCACGATACACAAATGCTCTTCCTATGCGGCCCCCGACAAGTAGGTAAGACTACGCTTGCCCACTCTGTAACAGAGTTAGGTTATTCCACTGTCTACTTTTCCTGGGATTACGATAGTCATAGAAAGCTCATCCTGCAAGGGCAACAAGCTATTGCGGATCATGCGGGCCTAGACTCATTACAAACCCAAAAACCCGTCATTTTATTTGATGAGCTGCATAAATTCACAGATTGGAAAAATTTCTTAAAGGGTTTCTACGATCTCTACAAAGATGAAGCACATATTTTAGTCACCGGAAGTGCTCGCTTAGACCTCTTCCAGCGGGGAGGTGACAGTCTAATGGGTCGGTACTTCTTGTATCACATACATCCGCTTTCCATTGCCGAAATACTCAATACCGATTTATCTGACGCTGAAATTCGACAACCCATAGCGATCGACCCTGAACAATTTCAAGCGCTACTCAAATTTGGTGGATTTCCAGAACCTTATACTAAAAAAAATCCTCGTTTTTCGTCGCGCTGGCAACGGCTGCGCTGGCAGCAGTTATTTCGGGAGGATATTCGTGATTCAAGTCGTGTACAAGAGTTAAAGCAACTGGAGCTTTTAGCAGAATTACTCACGTTACAGGCAGGCCAGTTAATTAATTATTCAAACTTAGCCACAAAAGTACGTGTTTCATCAGATACTATTCGTCGATGGGTGAATGAGTTATCGAGCTTTTATTTTGGTTTTACCATCAAACCCTGGTCTACCAACATCTCTCGTTCCCTCATAAAAGAACCAAAATTTTACGTCCATGATTGGTCAATCATTACGGATATTGGGGCACGTGCTGAAAATTTTATAGCCTGCCACTTATTGAAAGCTACGCAGTGTTGGACAGATAGAGGCCTTGGTACCTATGAGCTTTATTTTTTGCGTGATAAAGAAAAACGAGAAGTCGACTTTCTAGTAACCCGAAATCAAATACCTTGGTTTCTGGTTGAAGTGAAATCAGGGGAAAACCATTCCTTGAGCCCTGCTTTAGCTTATTTCCAGCAACAAACACAAGCCTTGCATGCATTTCAAGTGGTTATAGACAAGCCATTCATATTGCAAAATTGCTTTACACACCATAAGCCTATCCAAGTACCTGCATCTACATTTTTGTCGCAATTAGTTTAGCCGGTTCTTTGGGCCTACTCGGCGCTGGGCAATATCTTCATAAGATGGGCCAATGGCCGCTTGCGGTATAGCCCCCTTTGATTAAAAATATAACTTTGGTAAACTACGCACCAACTCGATCATTTTGTGCCAGTGTGTATGCTGGTGTTGTTATTGTTTAGGAGGGGCTGTTCATGAAATCATCTGCGAAATCTACATCAAAACCTGTACCGACCGGGAAAAAGCCGGCGGTGGCACCGAGTCACATGAATCCTTCATTAGCCGGGTATCCTAAACCCGTGCCTACGGCGGGCCCCGTATCAGCAGATTTATTGAGTGAGGTGCATGGTTTAAATGAAGTGCGTCGTGCACGGTCATTACCGACGATGCCAGCACAACTAGGCCATTCTCCGACGGGTCAGTTTGCTATGGTGTGGAGTGCCAGTGCGCCTAGCACACCTATTATGCCGCCGCTGGATTTATCGCTTCCAGCAGCACCAGCGCACGCTGCTATGAGTTGTCATGAGGTAGGGCGGCATTCTGTTTTTTTCCCGAGTGGCCGATTGGTTGATGACAGTGTGAGCCCACCCGTACCCCCATCAGCACATGTTTTGCCGCCTGCACCACTTCCGGCAGCACGCAAGCCCGGGCCTGGTCGCAGTGGCCTATGAAGCTGCTTTAACAACGTGAATGCACTGTACTTGACGGCGACTCGCGGTATAAATGGTAAATGTGAATCCTTCCGTAGTGCAGGATTCGCCCACTTTGGGTAAATGACCTAAATATTGTGTGACAAAACCACCCAACGTATCAAAATTCTCATCATTTAAGGCTGCATCAAATTCCGTATTGAATTCATCAATTGAGGTGAGTGCATTTACTAAAAAAGAACCATCGGGTTGCGGTTGAATATTGGGTTCTTCCGATGCAGTATCAGTCTCATCTTCAATATCACCCACAATCAGTTCGAGTACATCTTCAATCGTGATAAGTCCAGCCGTGCCACCATATTCGTCTACCACAATCGCCATATGTGCGCGATCCTGTCGGAATTCGCGTAGGAGTACATCTAACCGTTTGCTCTCTGGAATGAAGGTGGCAGATCGTAGAATGGATTGAAGCGGTACGGGTGTTTGAGGTGATTGATACAGGTGTTGTAAGAGATCTTTAGCCAGCAAAACGCCCAAAATTTCATCTGCATTTTCACCGATCACGGGGAAACGCGAGTGCCCTGATTCAACTAAAGTAGAGACGATGGTGTCGATGGCCATATCTGCTTCTATGACGACCATCTGCCCTCGGGGGATCATCACATCACGTGCTTGCATTTCAGAGATCTTTAAGACCCCTTCAATCATATGGAGGGCATCATGATTTAATAATTGACGGTTGCTAGCGTGCTGCAAAACTGAGAGGAGCTCTTCTCGGTCATGCGGTTCGCCTGATAAGGCATGTAAGAGGCGTTGAAGCCACGATTTAGAGGAATGATCTTGCATCTCTCAATTATACAATGGTTACAGCCAGATTACGAATGGTGTATTGCCGACTGTGGGATGCAGTGTGTATGAAAGTGTTTGGGTGGTATTAGGGGGTAATTGAGCCACAATTTTCCCTGTGGGTGATAAGATACCTGTAATACCGGTATTGGTTGCATAGAGCACAAAACGCCCCGTTTCAGCTGCGCGTAGTTGAGCCATCTGAAATTGTTGACTGGAAGCAGGTGAATCACCAAACCAGCTGTCGTCGCTTGCAATGACAATCAGTTGGGCTTGTTTTGCGAGTGGGTCTACTAAAAAGGCATAGGCAACTTCATAACACAGAAAGGTTGCGACAGGCACATTGTTCACCCAGATCGGTTGAGGAGGGCGGGGGGCTGCACTAAAATCCGACATCGGAATATTGACCAATCGTGACAATGGCTTAAGCCAGCGCGCTAAGGGCGTATATTCGCCAAAGGGTACCAAATGTTGTTTATCGTAGGTGCCGTGGGCCGTTCCGAGTCCGATGATGCTGTTCCAGTAATGATGATCATGTTGAGTCGGGATGCCTACGATGAGCCCCGTCTGATGAGAAGCCGCTGCTCGAGAGAGGTTATGTATGAACTCCGGGATATTCTGCGGAAAAGTGGGGATGGCCGCTTCCGGCCAGACAATGATATCATCACCCCAATGTGCGGTTGTTTCTTGTACATACGTCGATAAAATGCGCTCTAATGCACCCGGTACCCATTTTTCATCTTGGCTAATATTGCCTTGTACTAAGGCAACCCGCAGGGAGGTGGGTCGGGGGGTGGTCCACGTATACAGGCTGAGGAGCCAACTGATCATGACAATAGTGGTTATCAGTCCGCCTGCAAGCATACCCTGTTTGCGTGTACGCGTATGCCATACCCATACAAGTGCTCCCACACACAGTGCTACGAGCCAAGAAATACCATAGACGCTGATGATCGGGGCGAGACTCAACAGCGGTGTTTCCGTTTGCGTATAACCCAAGAGCAGCCAGGGAAATCCAGTCAAAATAAACGTGCGTACCAGATCAAATGCAACCCATAGCGTGGGAAAGAGGAGCAAGGTGGTGAGTGGTAGTGAGGCATGGGTGAATCGTTTCAAGGCATAGCCTGTCATGGCGGGGAACGTGCTTAAGGCAAATACAAGCAGCGCTGTAATGGATCCTGCCACCAACATATTCGCCCCCCCATATCGGTGCATACTGATGTACACCCAGGAAACGCCAATCCCAAAAGCGCCCACGCCCCATAAAAAGCCAAGCCAGGCTGCGCGACGGGGTTTGCTATGTGAAAGCCATAAGTGTAGCAAGACGCAAAGAGAAAGCAGGGCCAGTGGCCACCAGCGCCAGGGGGCAAAGGCCAATGGGTAACAGGCACCTGTGCACAGCGCGAGGCCTTGTTGGCTGATGTAGCGTAAGCGATTATTGCGCATATGGATCCTCAAATCCCAGTTGTGTCATGAGCATGGTTTCTAAAGGTTCCATGATGTGGGCATCTTGTTCGGTTTCATGATCATATCCTAAAAGATGCAGGGTGCCGTGAATAGTTAAATGCGCCCAGTGTGCTCGTAGAGGATGGTTTTGTGCTTCTTCTGCTACACGGGGTGCTGAGATCACCAAGTCACCTAAAGTGTCCGCTTCAAACCCGGGAATGGCTTCATGGGGAAATGACAAAATATTGGTGGGCCCCGATTTATGACGATACGTTTGATTGAGCTCCGCGATTTCAGCATCGTCTGTAATACGGAGTGTGATGTGCGAGGGGCGTGCTATGGTAACGGTACGGTCAGTGTGCGTCCCGATATACTGTAGCGTATGTAATATCCACTGATGAAAACTGCGTTTAGCCGGAATACGACGATAGTGATGCGGGTTTTGTAAGGTCAATGTCAGCCACATTTCGTCAGTGTTGTTCTTCATAGGCTTCAATAATGCGTTGTACAATGGGGTGACGTACGATGTCATTCGGCTTAAAGAACGTGAAATGAATACCTTCAATATTTTGCAGAATGGCAATTGCATGTCGTAAACCAGATTCTGTTTTTTTCGGTAAATCTGTTTGGGTAATATCACCGGTAATCACCGCTCTGGAACCAAAACCGATCCGTGTTAAAAACATTTTCATTTGTTCTTTCGTGGCATTCTGGCCTTCGTCCAAAATAATAAACGAATCATTCAGCGTTCGTCCACGCATATAGGCAAGTGACGCAATTTCAATAATACCCTTGCTGAGTAATTGATTGATTTTGGTCACACCCAACATTTCGTATAAGGCATCGTACAGAGGGCGCAAGTAGGGATCAATTTTCTGCGTTAAGTCCCCCGGTAAGAACCCTAAACTTTCACCCGCTTCTACTGCTGGGCGAACTAATACAATACGACTGACAGTTTCGCGTTCTAATGCATTCAACGCACAGGCTACGGCTAAATAGGTTTTGCCAGTACCGGATGGACCAATGCCAAAATTAATATCGTATTGTCCAATCGCGTTGACATAATGCTGTTGGTTGGGGGTGCGGGCTTTAATAGAAGCACGTTCAACTTGAATGGCTAAATAGCTGGGTTCTTCGGTTGGGTGGGGTAGCGCACTGTGTGCGGAGAGCGATTTCAATACCAGTAAAATATGTTGTGCGGAAAAGTCTTTGATGGTTGCTGTTTCAGCATATAATTTTTCCAGTGTACGGCAGGCAATCTCCACTGAACCCGGAATGCCGATGACATGAAAGTCATGGCCTCGATTGGCAATCTCTACACCCAGTTGACGTTCGATTAAATGCAGATGATCATTGAATTGTCCGCATAAGGTGGATAATCGCGCATTATCTTCAGGAGATAACTGTATTGCACGGGCTGAAGAAGTGGCATTTTTTGATTTCATTACAGTCCTTTATTTGAGAAAGCAGTGTGTTATGCATCCGCCCGTAGGAGGATTTTGCCCCGCAATGAATTGGTTAACACTTCCGTGATTGTAACGGGAATAATCTGCCCAATCAAAGTATTGTCTCCTTTAAAATTGACGATACGATTGCTTTCCGTACGACCAGTCTGCCATGCTGCATCTTTGCGTGAGGAGCCTGTGACTAAAACGGGTGTTGGGTGTCCAATCATTGCCTCACTGATGGCGCGTGCTTGTTGGGTTAAGCGCGTTTGTAATAAGTTTAAGCGCGTCTTTTTAAGATCCAGTGGTGTTGTATCCGGTAGATTCGCAGCGGGGGTACCAGGGCGTGGACTGTAAATAAAACTATAAGACTGATCAAATCCGACATCTTGAACCAATTGCATCGTTGCTAAAAAATCGTCTTCGGTTTCACCCGGAAATCCGACAATAAAGTCAGAAGAGATTGAAATATCCGGACGCACTTTCTTCAGCTTACGAATCTTCGACTTGTATTCCAGCGCCGTATAATTGCGTTTCATGGCCGCTAACATCCGATCAGATCCACTTTGTACAGGTAAATGCAGGTGATTGGCGAGTTTGGGTTCTTCTGCGTAGGCGGCAATCAAGGCATCTGAAAAAGCCAGTGGGTGAGAGGTCATAAAGCGAATGCGTACGATTTCGTCTAAGGCGGCAATATAGTGGATGAGCGTTGCGAGATCTGCAAACGAACCGTCTTCTCGTATTCCCCGATAATCATTGACGTTTTGGCCAAGCAAGGTGATTTCCCGCACGCCTTTTTCAGCTAGTATGGCGACTTCTGCCAGAACATCGTCGAACGGACGGCTGACTTCTTCGCCGCGTGTATAAGGAACCACACAAAAAGTACAATATTTGCTGCAGCCTTCCATAATGGAAACATAGGCCGCGGGGCCATCAACCCGCGGTTCAGGCAAGTTATCGAATTTTTCAATCTCGGGAAATGAGATATCTAAAGCGGGTTTTTGTGTGGCGAGTGCGTGTGTTAATAATTCGGGCAAGCGGTGTAGTGTCTGGGGACCAAAGACTAAGTTGACATACGGTGCACGTCTCAGAATCGTTTTCCCTTCTTGGCTAGCGACACAGCCGCCTACGCCTAAAATGAGGTGGGGGCGTTGTTCTCGCAGCGCTCGGTAACGTCCCAGTTCAGAAAAGACCTTTTCTTGGGCTTTTTCGCGGACGGAACAGGTGTTCATCAGGATGACGTCGGCGGCTTCAGGGGTATCAACCGGCTCTAATCCATGAGATTCCCGCAGGACATCCCGCATTTTGTTAGAATCATATTCATTCATTTGACAGCCGTAGGTCTTAATAAAGACGGTCTTCAGAAGGGGGTGTCGCATGGCATTTTACCTGTCTGGATTAAAGAGGTGCGCATTTTAGCACACTTTATTCCCAGATTACTCTAGAGGTTCTATGTTATGGGGTATGTGGCGTATTTAGCTGCGAGTAGTTCACATGATGCTGTTGAGGCGTTGCGTGCAGGAATAGACTCAGCGCGCAGCGTTCGGGGGTGAGTTCCTCTTGTGTATATTGGGCTGTAATCAAAGTCCAGCGTGCATATTGAAAGAGACACAGGAAGCCCAACACTTGTGCTTCTTTGATGATCGGAGCCATTCCTTCAGTGCCCATATTGCCCGGGGTGAGACCGAGGCATAATGCTAATTCTTTTGGTAAATGACAGTGTCCGAATTGATGATGAACATACACTTTTTTGAAAAAAGTGTGACGCATGCTCTGGAGGTGCTCCGAACATAAGAAGTGATAGATGGCCAGTAGCGTATCTTGATCATCGTAGAAAGGAGTTAAATCTTGCACCACCCATTCTGCGAGACACTGTTCTGCCGCTATGATGTGGTCCGCATGAAGGCATCTGATCTGCAGCAGTTTAAATCCTGCAGATGGGCCCATGTACATGAGATATTGATTAAAACGGGTCTCATGATTCGCCTCAGGGATCCGCAATTCTTGATCAAAAAGCTGGACCAGTTGAGCAGTATTCTCTGCTGTTTCGTCTAGGGCTAAAGAGTCTAGTAAATAATTTCGAAACAGCTCGATAATGATATTCTCGGACTGTGTATAATGGGACACGCAGTTTGTTAGAAGATCTAATTGCTTGTGATCAGATAACATTTTCCAGGGAATTTGCGCCAATAACGGAACCTTCTTAAAAACCGAGAGAGAGGCCAATTGGCTGAAGGCGGCTTGTATTGCAGCAGTGATTTGTTCTATACGTGTGGGATCTTGTTCTTGCAACAGCAGGTTATGCAGAAACTGGATAGCCGAAGGTAATGCATCCGTAGACCAACCGCGTTGATCGATCAAGGGGAATAGCATGTGGCGTTGTGCCTCAGAAAGGGGTAAGGCAGAAAAAGTGGCTAAGGCCTCTACACATTCTGCTGACGTGTGAGAGGATTTACTGCTACCGCGAGTCATTTTTTTCTGGCATGTATGGCATAGCGTATCAGCAATCGCATCGCCATATGTCGCTATCTCGTGTTCGCTAAACTGCTTGAGCCAATTATTCAGTGCACGGGCAGCATCGCGTGACCACTGTATCTGAGGAAACCCATCCCCTTGATTTCGCATCGAGTGCTGTTGATAGTGCTGGATGAGGGTTGCTTTGTGTGTCGCGGAGCAATCTTCCCATGAAATTGTTTGGCTGAATGCATGCAGTAAGTGGGGGAAGAAACGGATCATTTCAAAAAAAGCCCTTGTGATGTTCTCAAGCAAGGCAGTGGGTGGTTTTTCTAGCACAATCCCATGATCACGTAGTTTTTGTATAATCTCTTGATAATTTGCATCAGAATCTTCAGGACGTTGGAGTTTGAAGACGTTGATGCGAGTAGCTTCTCTCCGTGTTGACGCAGTTGCGAAAGATAATAATTGGATTGAAATATCTTGGCGAGTTTCTATGGGTAAGTAGTGATAAAAATACAGTAATGCCGTATATGTCCACTGGGGGTTCTGTATGTCGTCTCCCAAAAGCTTTTGTTGTATGAATGTCGTTACTAAAGTGATTAAGTGTGTATTATCTGACTCACTATCTAAGATGCGCTTGAGGGTATTCAAAGCCTTCGTATAGATTTGGCCGTTCTGGAGGGTATCGGCCTTGCCTGAAGCGTGTTGTAATAATATATTGAGGGCGTCATTTTGCTCGTTCCAGGGGCCTGTATTGGTAGACCAAAAGGAGCGCGCTTTCGGGATAGAATGGAGCTGTTTGATAAGCAGCAGTTGCTGAGCAGTATCTGACATTGTTTGATGGCGTGTGAGCATGGGGGTTGTATTCCGTGCGTTCTTTAATATGTTTGGATAAGTTACTATTATTTTATGAAGGCAATATTAAGTTTGATTGAGTGTGTCACAAAAATAATTCAGCTAGAAACGCTTCGGCTTTTCTGACGGTGATGCCATCTACCTGTCGTTCTAAGCGTAATTCTTTCACTAATTGCACAGCATCAAAGCCATATTTTTTACGAAACGTATAGAGTGAACGACTAATGTCTCCGTCTGAATACTTCACTTCAATCATTTGTTCAATCGTATCATCTTTCACTAACGCGAAATCAACTTCTTGTCCTTCTTTCGTTCGCAGATAGTGGAGCCTATAAGATTCTCCTAACAAATCTACTTTGGCATACACCTGTTTTAATAAACAGACAGCGACCATGTTTTCTAGACGAGCGCCTGCATCTCCTTTCACTAATCCCGTATCAAAAAAATAAATTTTCGGTTCTTTAATTAAGCTTCTCGCAATATTGTTGGAAAAAGGGGTTACACGAAAGATGACATAAAGCGCTTCAAGAATGGCAACATATTTTTTCACGGTACTGGGTGAAACGCCTAAGTCTTCAGACAAGGACTGATAAGAGAGAGGAGAGCCAACACGGGATCGTAGCAGTTCGAACAACGTTCGTAAGGCTTGAATATTGTGAATGGAGTCTACATCAAAGACATCTGTTGTCAAAAGACTATTGATATATTGTAGCCGCCAACGGTTGGCTTCAATATTATCCTCTGCTAAAAAAGGCTCCGGAAATCCACCTTGGTTGAGCAAATGATCTAATGAGATGGGATGCTTAAGCTGATGCAATTCAGCGGGTGATAGCGGCAGCAGGCGATGTAAAAAATAACGACCTGCCAATGAGTCACCGACTTTATCAAAAATTTCCAATCTCGCACTGCCGGTAATCAGTACGCGTAACCCTGGGAGTTTAGTGTCATATAAGCCTTTTAGGTAATTCTTCCAATCAGGCATTTTATGCAATTCGTCTAGCACGAGCAATTCGGTCGTGTTGAGCCAATTTTGAGCATGAATCATGGCTCGGTCTTGGACTTGGTCATAACTCAAATAGAGTGAATGCTTAAACTTTTCAATTAATTGCTTACTCAAAAAAGTCTTGCCTACCTGACGGGGACCCGCCAGCAGAACCATTTTCTTGTTAAGATCTTTTTCTATGGTGGATAGCTGAATTCGGCGCATACTGACTATTCTCCACTGTATTACAGAAAAGTCAAGACTTTTCTCCATTGCAATGCAGAAAAGTCAGGTTTTCTGCGATCATTGACGTTTTGGCCAAGTCAGGTGATTTCTCACACGCATCAACCTGTGGTTCGGGGAAGTTATGGAACTGGTACAGTAGGGCGCCTATTTGTTACACTAGCGGCATTATGGAATTGTTATAGGAAAATTGTATGATACCGATTAATACAGATCATTTTAAACGGTGTATTCAAACCCTGGCGTCTTCGTTAGCGCTATTCCAACAAGCTGTGCCAGATAGCATTGAGCAAGAAGTATTTCGGAATGCCATTATTAAAAGTTATGAATTAATCCAGGAAATGGCGTTCAAATTGCTCAAAAAAGCCTTGCGCGATTATGGGTACGGGAATAAAAAATTAGATCAAACACCGGTTAAGGAGCTTTTACGTTTATCTGCGCTGCATGGCCTGATGTCACTGGATGAAGTGGAACGTTGGTTTGGTTATCGAGACAGTCGTAATGAGACAGCGCATGATTATGGAGAGCATTTAGTTAAGGATGCATTGACATTATTGCCGCGTTTTTTGGAGGATGCGACTCAATTAGAAAGGGTGTTACGTAAACATTTTGCAGGAGCTACTGGTGCCTGAGTGTCCGCTTTCGCAGCTTCTGATTCGACCCAAGCATTTGGCCTTGTTGCAAGCACTCTTGCAGCAAACGATTCCGCAGGCAGAAGTCTGGGCGTATGGTAGCCGCGTTACCGGACAGGCGCATGAATCCAGTGATGTGGATTTGGTGGTACGCAATCCGGTAGATTTAACGCAGTTCCTTGATTTAACAGAGTTAAAAGAACAGTTATTGGAAAGCGATTTACCCTTGCATGTTGATGTGGTGGACTGGGCACGTGTGCCAGTCCATTTTCATGAGGCGATTCAAGCGGCCTATGTCATTATTACGCCACTCATCCCCCCACGCTAGCGCACGCTTACCTTTTTAATGAAAGAAATCGTCCAATGTAACAACGCCACTAATCAAGTCTTCGCTGGTTTTATTCTGCAAGACTATCGGGTTATTTTTGAGGCCGTGCGCTGTGATCATGGCCATAACTAAATGTTTTTTTGTTTTTGTGCGCTCTTTAAAGATCGTCATCTTACGACGTAAGATTTCAGCATAATCCTTTGTGATGGCAAAAGGATCCTTTGTATATTTAATTTCGCACAGTGTGATCGTATCATCCTGCCGATCAAACAATAAATCAATTTGAGCACCTCTTTCTGTGCTGCCTTTACTGGGGGTAGGGGCGTATCGCCAGCTATTTGCGATGGCAGAGGGGGAAATACCCAGTGTATTTCTAATGGCGGACACATGCTTATAGCAAATTGCCTCAAAGGCATAGCCACACCACGTATTCCAGGCAGGTGTATTCTGCAATTCAAGCCAATTGCCTTTTTCTAGATTACGATTTTGTAAGGTTTCTTTGATGGGTTCTATCCAATGAAAATAAAAGAGCGTGTATTCATCGATGACTTTGTAATAGATCCCCTTTTTTTTGTGAAAATGAGGCTTGAAGCTGATAATAAAATCCGCATCTTCAAGTGCTTGTAGTTTATCCAAGCCCCCCTTTCCCTGTAGGGACTTCTCAAACCTCTTTAGTAGGTCATCTTGCCCAATACCTGCTTGCGATTCTGCAATGATACGAAGCATTTCTATATAAATTGTATGGTCGTCAAAAAGTGATGAGAATAAGGCATTAAATTCATCTAACAAGAGTCCGTCAGGGCTAAATGCTAACTGTTCTATGATTTGGGCAGCCGATAATCCAGGTGTAATATTGGAGAGGTAAAAAGGCACCCCTCCTGTTACCATATATAATTGCGTAATTTGCTCATTACTTAAGGAGACTTTTTTGCTTTTTAAGAATTCTTTAATTTCTTTTAAGGTGAATGGTCGTAGATGTATCTTGCGTGTTGTACGATTGTGGAGCCCGCCTTTATTGTTAATAATTTTATTGATCATCCATGAGGCGGAGGAGCCACATGCAATGAGTTTTACTGTTGGATTGACTGACCAGTGTAAGTTCCAGAAATAATCTAGATTTTGCAATAGATTAGAGTTTTTTGTGGCCATCCAGGGGAGCTCATCTAAAAATAGGACAATTTTTCTTTTTCCAACTTGAGCTGAATTGATCGCATTTGTGAGGAGGCTGAAGGCCTCTTTCCAGTTTTTGGAGCTGGTTAATTGCGCTCCATTATAAAAGGTGGTGGATATTTGGGTGACAAAATTTTTTAATTGCGTAGCCATTGTGCCTTGCTTTAATCCCACTGCTTTAAAGAAGAGAACCTTTTTGTTTTTCTCAAAAAATTCGCGAATTAAAAAGGTTTTCCCAATTCGTCTGCGACCGTAAATTGTCAAGAATTCGGCTTTGTCAGACGCCAACATCTCTGCTAGCAGGGCTTTTTCTGGGTCTCTATTTGAGATGATTAGACTCATGTATGGCTCCAAAATAAGATATACTTCACACTGGAAGAATACTTCAAATTGAATAATAGAACAACTTTTATATATTATCATTCACTCTGGAGAATCTTCTCAGAGTGAATGATATTCAGAAAATATGTACCTATACTGCATCATGGAACGGCCATGGGCTCTGTGCTTGAGCGGATATTCACAAATTGCTTTGAAATCTATACAAACCTTATCTAAACTTATAGCGCATGATACTAAGTTTAGATAAGGTTTGTATAGAATGAACAGGGCCAAAAATCCTGTCTCCCCTGGTGCCGGTAGGTACTCCTCCGCCTGAATTGGCAGGCCGATCGGCCATATTAGAAGATGCCATGGTTGCCCTTCTGCTCCGTAATCACGCTGGATGATGTCAAAAAAGCAAGTGAACTGTCTATTGCTAACCTGGATCAGAATTTCTTTAGAGTGCGATTCGATCGCTTAACACCGAGTGAACGGAAGTATGTACGTGCATTAGCAGAATTAGGTAGGAAACCACAACGGTCAGGCGATGTTGCTAATAAATTGGGAAAAACAGTAGAACAGGTGGCCCCTCTGCGTGCGCTATTAATCAATAAAGGGATGATTTACAGTCCCGCCCATGGAGATACTGCATTTACAGTACCCCTGTTTGAAGCATTTCTGCTGCGTGAGATTCCTGTTTTTTCTGCAAAAGATCATTATTAATAAGTTGGTGGGCACACTGCGTTTTGCCCACCCTACCCGATTTTTTCGTATTGGGTTGATCGCGTAATTGGATAATTTTATGTTGCAATGGATGTGGCATGGTAGGCTCCCCAGTCAGTCGATTAAGTTCCCCCTTACCACAAGGGGGAACTTAAATGGTCTCCTCCGCACTCCCTCGCGGAGTAATCTGGAAAGTTATTCGCCAGATCGAGCTTATTTTAACCGACTACAAGCCTAAAAGTTCACCTTAAGAGCCCTTATTTTGTTCGTAATTTGTACGTTAAGAAAACATTGCTATTATAACAAAAGGTTATCGGCCACCCCTTAAGAAAAAAGCGAAATGTCTCACACAGAACTCAGCAAAAATGAAAATAAAAACGGACAAATGCTTACAAAAATCGTTTTTTGTTAATCCGTTTCCAGAAAATGTTCAGGGAAACTCAAGGTTATTTTAAGTAGATATTGCATCCTCTCCGAGCGCATTGACCCAGGAATGATGAAGGGATAGAATTAGACATCACTCCCAATTTAGACGCTAAATTGGGAGTGATGTCTAGTCAATATCGCATTAATACAGGTGGTTACTGTGAAAAAATTTGATTTCGACAGAATGCTTGAACTTCCAAGGGAAGACAGCGTTATCCTGCTCGGGCCTCGGGGGGTGGGGAAAAGTACTTTACTTAAGAAATTATTTGAACCTAGCCAGGAGCCTAGCCAGTGTTTATGGATTAATCTGTTGTTGGCAGCGGAAGAAGACCGATATTTACGTAACCCCGATACCTTGTCTGCTGAAGTGTTGGCCCTGTCAGAGGACCAGCACTATGTGGTGATTGATGAGATACAAAAAGTACCAAAATTGCTTGATATCGTACATCAATTGGTTGAGAGCACCGCTAAGATATTTATATTATCAGGTTCCAGTGCGAGAAAGCTCAAAAAAAGTTCCTCTAATTTATTGGCGGGCAGAGCTTTTGTATTTAACCTTGCTGCATTTACATTTGAAGAGCTGGGCGAGGTTTTTGATTTGGAGGTGGCATTAACTTGGGGCATGCTGCCAAAGATTTATCAGTTGCATACTGATACACGACGAGCGAATTATCTGAAATCTTACGCGCATACTTATTTAAAAGAAGAGATTTGGGCAGAACAATTTATTCGAGAGCTGAGCCCTTTTCGATACTTTTTAGAAGTTGCTTCGCAATGTAATGGGAAAATTATTAATTTCAGCAAAATTGCGCGAGACGTGGGAGTAGATCATAAGACAGTAGAAAATTATTATTCCATTCTCGAAGATACGTTGTTAGGCTTTTTTCTACCGGCTTATGATGGTTCATTTCGCAAACAAATCAGTAAGGCACCCAAATTTTATTTGTTTGATACAGGAGTAACGCGCGCGCTTTCACGTATGCTGTCTGTGCCCGTGCGTGAAAGAACGAATTATTACGGCGATCTCTTTGAACAATTTATTGTTTGTGAAATCAAGAAATATATTAATTATTACAAAGATGAATATCGCATTACGTATCTTTGTGACAAGAATGGCCAGGAAATTGATTTGGTTGTACAAAGACCGGCGCAGTTAACATTACTCATTGAGATTAAAAGTTCAAATGATGTGCAGCTTGATCAACTAAAAGCATTAGCAACGTTAAAAGACGATATTCCCAATAGCCTGGCAATCTGTCTTTCAAGAGATCAGAACAAGAAAGTATATGGTGACATAACAGTATGGCCTTGGCGCGATGCCATTCTGCATTTTTTTAAATAGGGAATACTGAATTTGCATGGGTATACGAATCATGGTGCTGTCTTGGGCTTGATGCCTTGAAATTCCGATAGGGCATACCCATATTAGTTGGATATTGGGTTTGAACAATGCGGGAGGAGTATGAGCAAGCATCACGATCAGTCACACACGCCACCAGAGGGGGGTGAGGCGCCAGAAAACAAGTGGAAGCGGTTTACAGAGGAAGAAGCCGGTATTGAGTTAGAGTCTGCGGTAGA
>Ga0155640_1106_pt7 | contig 16104 bp, 14 predicted proteins | sample RifCSPhighO2_12_FD_107297 | JGI IMG/M metagenome (GOLD analysis project Ga0155640, IMG submission 107297) | Gammaproteobacteria bacterium RIFCSPHIGHO2_12_FULL_45_9 | reverse complement strand
CTGTAGTGGATAGGCCAGGATTGCGCCCAACACCAGATCGGATTCGCGAAACATTATTCAATTGGTTGCAAGGACAGATAGTCGGTGCGCGGTGTTTAGATCTTTTTGCGGGTACCGGGGCATTGGCTTTCGAAGCATTGTCACGGGGTGCAGAATGGGCTGTATTGATTGAGCCTGATCCGTTAGTGCGTGCTCATCTAGAAGCAAGCCAGCGTGCATTACATGCGCGTGCCTTTGTGTATGCAGGCCGATTCCCAGATCAATTACCCCTATTGCAAGAGGGGCCATTTGATTTGGTATTTTTGGATCCCCCCTTTAAACAAGGCTTATTAGCACCCGCATTGGAATGGTTGATTCAAAATAATCTGTTGTCAGCAAAAGCGTCTATTTACGTAGAATGTGAGCCGGAACTGGAATTTGTGTGTCCAGTCGGGTGGGAAATTTATCGGTGGATTAAGCGACGTGGCGGATTACTGACACGCCGCTAATATGTTAGCCGTGGATTGGCGTTGCACAATGCGTTGATAACAATAGAAAGAGGGCTTTGGCTCGCGTTTCCATTGATTGTCGTAGTCTATCCATACCAAACCAAAACGAGAGTCATAGCCTTCTGCCCATTCAAAGTTATCTGCGATAGACCAATAAGTGTATAGCTGTACGTTAATATGGTCGTCTAAAATACTGTGTTGCACTGCACCTAAATTGCCTAATAAATACTGCATACGTGCGGTGTCGACCGATTGTGCGTTATTGTTCTGGCTTTCGTGAAATAATGAGGTGCCATTTTCTGTGAGGTAAATACCTAATGTCGAAAAGGGTACACCCAGTTTAGTGGCCTTAGGATGTGTTTGATCTGTGTCATGTAAATAATAGAAATTAATATATTGGAGTAACTTTCGATACACAAACCAGGTTTGACGCATCCACGGATAATTACCCGCATTACCAATCACGTATGCGTTACTTGCACCCGGCGATCTACCGACATCACCGCGTTTAAAGTAACGAAATTGAGTGACGTAAGCAGACTGATCGGTATCCCATCCTGGTGCATACCCTAAAGGACTGCCACCGTATTCATTGGGTGGAACAGTGGCTTCTGTCGATGCGGATGTCCCATAGTGCGCTTTCGCATAAGTTGGATCTACCACGAAATAACCTGTGTAATGATTTAATGCAACTAAATCTAATGCACCCCCACTCCGAATATAATCCGTTAAAGGCACGGTATTTTTCTGTTGGCAGTCGACTGGTTGACCGCCTTCACTTAAGCATGAGGCATCTTTATCTAAACCAACGGTTGTGATGCGGGTACCATAAATTGCATTCATACTGCGAGGCCAGGTACCAAACATGACGGGATGTAACCACCATCCTAACATGAAGTCCATGTTGCGTTTAGCGGCTTGAATATCATCTGTATTGTAATGACAGGTTTTATGCGGAGCAGTACACGCAATGCGATAGGGTTCACCCCAATCCGAATTGAGTACAATACTGACTTCTGGTGATTGTAATTGGGAATGACGCGGACGATGGTTGTAAATATCATGCATGGTTTTGTATGCAATGTAGTGGGCTTTAATCAAATTAATGGCTTGCAAGTAAGGCAGACGCTGCAGATTTTCTTCTTTATCTGCACCATATAATGTGGGATTTTTAGCAGATAATAATTCAAAACCTGCATGTCCCGGCGCATGATTACCATACACCAAGCCATTGACCGTGAAAGTCAATGGCTCATTAAACGTCGAAAAATACGGCGTGTATTTTCCAAAGAGTTGGTAACTTGTGGCAACATATTTTTGGAACTCTTTTAACGCCACATTATCTTTTGCATCAGACATATCTAACCAACCATAGGTTTTTTGGTCGACCGCAACAGTAGAATCTCCAAAATTATAGAGCCATGCGGGCAAATCCCAATGATACAAAGTAATTAACGGGACCAAATGGTGCTGTTTCAATGCGTCAAACACATGTTGATAATACGCAACACCCGCAGGATCGGGTTGCTGCATACCGGCATGTGGGAATAAGCGAGGCCAGGAGATAGAAATTCTCACAAACTTCACACCCAAAGTGTGTTCGAGTTGGATATCTTGCGCATAATAGGTTGGATCGAATCCTTGAATAGCATATTGCCCGCTGGGCGTTGTGTATTCGGAAGTGGGTGGGACTTGGGCGATCGTGGTTCCTTGTGGATTTAACCAACTACCGGGTTGTGAAAATACGTCCCACATCGACCAGCCAATGCCATCTGGGCTTTGACTTGAAGGCGCAACGCGGTTACCTTCATATTGATACGCCGAGCACGCGACTGCAAATTCAAAATTTTTCGGAAAATGAAACCCTTTGTTATAGACAGACCGCAACACCAAGGCATCTTCATTGCCTGATTCTGCGCTGCCAAACTGAAATGAATCCGTTCCCAATGTGGTGGTATCATACGGCCATGCCACTGTATTTGTGATAAAAACAACCGATTGATAGGGGTCGATAGCGGCGATAGCGGGAATGGTTTGGAATAAGCACCCGACAACACAAGATAAGATCACACGGGGTTTCATCAGCGCTCCTTACTGATTGGATTTTCTTATAGTGCTATTCTAGCCGCATTGCGATGGGGGCTGCAACTTCCGCCCCACAAGTGGAATCATGAATTGGCATGGGTATAAATCCGACCATTTTCGATATAACTTGAAAATGGTCTTGACTATTTTCAAGTTATATTTAAAATGGTCAAGTATAATTTATTGAATCTGCGAGAGAAAATATAGATGGATAGACTGTATACAGAGGTTGTTAGAAGCCATCTGAAAAGTTATGGGCAGATGGTTTTTATTGGGGGGGCTCGTCAGGTAGGTAAAACAACGGTCAGTGAAACCGTGATGGCGGAAAGGGCGCGCGCCTATTCTCTCAACTGGGATAATCAAGACGATCAGATGCTTATTTTGCGTGGACCCCAGGCGATTATTGAGCATTTTAATATACAGTCTCTTGCAGAGGGAAGTGCGCTATTAGTATTTGATGAACTGCATAAATATACGGATTGGAGAAACTTCATTAAAGGTTTTTATGATACCTATAAATCCTTTGTGAATATTATCGTAACGGGCAGTGCGAAATTAGATATTTTTCGATACAGTGGTGATAGCTTGATGGGGCGATACTTTCTGTATCGTGTGCATCCGGTTTCTGTACGTGAATATTTGGATACACGCATTCCCCCTCAAGAAATTTCGCCGCCTCAAGAAATAGAGGATGTGTTGTTTCAGCGCCTCTTGATCCGTGGCGGTTTTCCTGAACCTTTCATCAAAGATAATACGCGATTTTTTAATACTTGGCAGAAACTACGCGAGCAGCAATTATTTGAGGAAGATATTCAATCGATCACGCGTATTCGAGAAATTGCGCAAATGAGAATGTTAGCAGTGATGCTCAAGAATCAGGCAGGTCAGCTAGTAAATTTTCATGAATTATCAAAACAAATCAGAGTTTCAAGTGAAACAATTGCCTCTTGGGTTGAGACATTGTGCGCTTTCTATTACTGTTTTTCAATTAAACCATGGCACACAAATATTACGCGTTCGTTGTTGAAACAGCCCAAGATTTATTTGTATGATTGGTCATTGATTCAGGACGTGGGTGCTCGTTGTGAGAATTTCATTGCTAGCCATTTACTGAAAGCCGTTCAGTTCTGGACGGACACTGGGTTAGGTAATTATGACCTGTATTTTTTGAGAGATAAAGAAAAGCGAGAAGTAGATTTTTTGGTGACGAAAGACGAGAAGCCTTGGTTTTTAGTTGAGGCCAAACATGGAGATAATGCGAGGATTTCGAAAAATTTGACTTATTTTCAACAAGAAACACAGGCGGCACATGCTTTTCAAGTTTCACTCACTCACCCCTTTGTGAATCAAAATTGTTTTGATTATCGAGAGCCCATCATTGTTCCTGCAAAGACATTTCTTTCTCAGCTGATTTAGCCCCTATCCCGATACCGCAACAAGAGAGCTTCATACGCATCAATGCGGCGATCGCGTAAATAAGGCCACCCGTGTCGTACCAGTTCAGTTTGTTGTTTATCAAGGGTGGCTAAGAGAATGCGTCGTTCTGATTCAGGCGCTTCTGCTAGCATTTCGCCTTGGGGCCCACACACAAAACTGGTTCCCCAGAAATCAATGCCCTTACCCTTGGGCGCATTTTCAGCGTAACTCGGCTCAAAACCATAACGATTACAGACGGCAACTGGAATGCCATTGGCAATGGCATGAGCACGTTGAATAGTAACCCAAGCAGATTGTTGTCGCTGACGAATGGTTTGATCGTGTTCTTCTGTAATCCAACCAATCGCCGTGGGATATACCAAGATTTCCGCGCCTGCTAACGCCTGTAAACGAGCGGCTTCAGGAAACCACTGATCCCAACAGACTAATACACCAATCTTACCTACAGCCGTTTCGATGGGGTTAAAGCCTAAATCCCCCGGTGAAAAATAATATTTTTCATAAAACCCCGGATCATCTGGAATATGCATTTTACGATATGTGCCAGCCATTTCACCATTTCTATCTAATACGACAGCCGTATTATGATATAAACCCGGTGCACGTTTTTCAAAAACAGAAGCCACAATCACCACGTTTAATTCACGGGCTAATGCACTCAATGCTTCCGTTGTAGGGCCGGGAATGGTTTCTGCTAGTGAAAAACAATCCATGGATTCTACTTGGCAAAAATATAATGTGTTATGTAACTCAGGTAACAACACCATCTCCGCACCTAATGTGGCGGCTTCTTTAATTCCCGTGATATAGGCGCTCAACCCCTCTTTTGGATTCGCGTGGCCTTTGTCTTGAATGACGGCTAATTTAAATTGGTTCATATTATACTCCTTGCCGAGCCACAATACCTGCTGGTACCTGCATGGTGACACAATGTAGGCTACCATAATTTTCAATCACTGCAATGGCATCAACTGGCACGATCGTGTGATCCGGAAAACATGTTTGTAACACCGCTAATGCTTTTTCATCTGCAGGGTCGCGATAGGTCGGCATAATCACGCGATCATTTGTTATTAAGAAGTTAGCATACGTGGCAGGTAAACGACGACCATCTAATTGGCTGTATTTCGCTTTTGGCCAGGGTAACGGCACGAGTCGATAGGGCTTTCCCGCTACATCACGAAACGCTTGTAATTCCGCTTCCATCGCTTTTAAGTCTGCATAGTGTTCATCCTCTGAATCATCACACGTGACATAACAAATGGACTGTTCGTCACAAAAACGTGCGAGCGTATCAATGTGGCCATCTGTATCGTCACCGGCTAGCTGCCCGTGTTTCAGCCATAACACGTGTTGAACCCCCAGTGCGTGTTTTAAGCGTTCAACAATCTTGGCTTGTGTTAAGTGGGGATTACGATTCGGGCACAACAAACAGTGTTCCGTTGTCATCAAGGTACCATGACCATCGACTTCAATACTGCCGCCCTCTAATACCAGATCCACTCGCTCAAGTGGCGTTAAACCAAAAGCGCCTTTCTGTTTTAAGCGCAGGGGAACGAGATCATCTAATTCAAAGGGGTATTTTTGTCCCCACGCATTGAATTCAAAATCTAAAATACGGGGCATATGTTTTTCTTGAGACAACAGCGTAATGGGCCCATGATCTCTTGCCCATATATCGTTAGAAGGAATGAGCAAAATCGTGAATTGTGTTTCTGGAACGCGTTGTGCGACTAATAACTGATGCACTTCACGGCCAGCTTCGTCATCCTGACAGTTGATCAAGACATGTGTTGTGGGTGCAATAGCCGCTGCTAATGCGACAAAAGTAGACTGGATTTGATTCCAAATAGGATCCCAGTGCATGCCCCGATGTGGCCATGTGAGAATGACTGCACTCTGCGGATACCATTCAGGGGGTAAGAAACGTTTACTCATTCCGTAGCATCTCCTTCTAAATACGTATACCCTTGTAAACCAACTGTGAGGGCTTGCAAAAATTCATTGTACTGTTGTGGAGGAAGGTTCGCATGCAATAACTGCTTGCGATATGAATTGAGTAGATGCCCCGTGTCAAAATGCACATAACGCAAAATGTCATCTACTGTATCACCTAATTCGGGTTCTTGTAATTGGAAACTTCCATCGGGCTGCATGTCTACATGTACTGAATCTGTGTCACCAAATAAGTTATGCATGTCACCCAGAATTTCTTGATAGGCGCCCACTAGGAAAATACCCAGTAAATACGGCTTATCTTCTTCCATCTCTCGTAAGGGTAATGTACGCTCAAGCCCTTGTCCATCCACGTAAATATCAATGGACCCATCTGAATCACACGTAATATCTTGCAGAATTACCCGTCGTGTTGGTTTTTTTTCTAATCCCGTTAATGGTAAAATGGGAAAGACTTGATTGATTGCCCAGGCATCTGGGAGCGATTGAAATACAGAAAAATTACAGAAATATTTATCAGCTAATTTTTCATGGAGTTCATCTAACACTTCACGATGTGCTTTAATAGAAGGACTTAATAATTCACTGACACGCATACACGTTTCAGCATAAATTTGTTCTGCGCGCGCACGTTCTGATAAACGTAAGATGCCGTAATTAAACATGTTACGTGCTTCATTCATGTAATAACACGTATCATGATACATTTCTAACGCTGAGGCTTTAGATAAATTATCATAGCTTGCATATAAATCACGAATCACGCGCGGTTCAGTTTCTTCGACCGCTTTAGGCACTTTTCTATGTGCTGCTTGCTCGCATCCAATGACATTAGTCACTAGCATGGCATGATGCGCAGTCATGGCGCGCCCTGATTCGGTAATGACATTGGGGTGCGGCAAATGATTTTCTTGGCAAATTTCCAATAATGTATGCACAATGTTGCTGGCATATTCTTTGACGGTATAATTGACCGAACAACAACTGCGTGAACGAGTGCCTTCATAATCAACACCTAGCCCGCCTCCCACATCAACCGTATGAATCGGCGCGCCTAATTTGCAAAGTTCCGCATAGTAACGTGCGCATTCGCGCATGCCATTTTGTACATCAGCAATATTGGCGATTTGTGAGCCTAAATGGAAATGCAATACTTGCAAGCAATCGAGTGCGTTAGACGCTTTCAAACGCTCAATCACATATAACACTTGCGAAGCAGAAAAACCGAATTTCGATTTTTCACCTCCCGTATCACGCCATTTACTCGTACCCATTGTGGCTAAGCGTACACGAATGCCTAAACAAGGTTGTACATTTAGTTTTTTAGCTTCAGATAATACGATATCCAATTCTGATAATTTTTCTAAGATAATATAGACTTGTTTGCCGAGCGCTTGGCCAATGAGCGCTAAGCGAATATACTCACGATCTTTATATCCATTACAGACTACCACGGCGTTAGGCCGATCGGTAAGTGCCAATACAGCCATCAATTCTGGCTTGCTGCCCGCTTCCAGCCCTAAACGGTCACCTCCGTGTTGAATCAAGGTGGAGACGACACGCGATTGCTGATTGACCTTGATAGGATATACAGCAGTATATCGGCCCTGATAGGCTTCTTCTTGAATAACGCGCTCAAAGGCATGGTGTAGCAAATCAAAGCGCTTACGTAAAATGTCTGTGAAACGAATCAGCACGGGGAATGTCAGATTCGCTTTTGCCATGAGATCGCATAAGTGCATGAGATCAATGCCTGCATGGGTACGATTTCCATCGGGAAAGGCGAGTAAATTACCTGATTCGCTGATATCGAAAAAACCATCGCTCCAGTGAGCGATATTGTAGAGCTCTTTGGCATCTGAGATGCTCCAAGAATTGGACATGAAATCAGGTCTCCTTGCAGTTGAAGAGTCATTCGGGCCACTCTAGCATAGAGTTTATTCCCCGCAAAGTGCATGCCTTCAGTCAGGGGGCGGTTGCACATAATTTGACAAAATATTTTTTTATTATCCTGGGTTGTTTAACGTTTTGGGGCGCTTACACTTCTGCTGATTGGATGAGTGCTTTGGATGAGTGGGGAGTGTTGTGATGATTGAACAAATGGGTATTGATCTTGGGTTAGGGATTATACGTACGATGGCTATTCGTCAAATGAAACGGAATGCAACACCTCGTATTACCCGTGTGGGTGCTTTTGTGTATGGGTCGTCAGATTATCGTGCAGGGTTAGCGGCGTGTAGGGCGGTGTATGATGATCGGGTGCCGGTGGTTGTGAGTTTTCCATTTGCGCAGGTGTGGATGACGCCGTTGCCAGACCCAACACCCCCCGTTTCTTGGGCATTAGAACAGCAATATTTAGCGGAGCTTGCGCAACACACATGGGGAGTTGAATCGCATGAAGTGCGATTAGATCGCGTACAAGTCAATCCAGACACCGCATTTTGCATTGCGGCACGGACAGAAGCGGTGGTTGCACTGGAACGTACGGTCAGTGATTTTTTTCCACACTTACGCGCTATTGCGGTAGATGCCTTTGCGTTATTGTCCGCCTTATCGCATGCGCCACCTGAGTGGTGTTATATCCACGATGCAACAGGTATGCGTCATTTTCAGATAGAAGCAGGCATCCCTGTACAAGCAGCTGTAACGACGGAAGCACGAGCCCATGCGCAGTGTTTGAATGAGTGGACGATTTGTCGAGGATTAGCAACGTGGGGTTTTACGACAGCAACTTAATGGCGTTTCGTATACGGCACATGACGAGACGTTGGCGTTATGCGCAATGGGGAATGATCGGTTATATCGCGTTAGGCGGTTTGATGTGGAAGGTGCATGATGCCTATCGTGTGCGTGCACACCCATTGGTATTGGTTCGCCCGTTGTTTAAGCCGCCGCCTCGTATTCGGTTGCTTTTCACGGAAGAGCGTCGTTGTGTTTTGAAACATAATCAACAGTTATGGCACTTACTCGAGCGATTAGAAACAGCACCACAACCGATTCAAATGGAAAAGCTCGCTTTATGGGCGAATGAGAAACGCGGTAATTTATTGAGTTTTGCATTGCAATGGGAAACCGCTTGGCATTGGCTAGCGTGGATGCAGGTTGTGTTACCTCATGTAAAAATCACTATCACAGAAACAAAATTACATAACACATTACCTGTGTTACGCATTCAGGGAACTTGGTATGGCGGAAGAACAGCACATGCGCGAATATATACACCGAATTTACCCTTGGTATCGCCAGCACGAGCAGCGACTCATTCAACAATACGCACGAATACCAGTTGTTTTTAGCAGGACAGTGTGGATTGTGTTGTGGGCTGTGATGGGAGGATATATGGTACATACGTATCATGCATGGCAATCATTGCCACGACAACAGATGATGCCATTGTCTCTCGTATCTGTGCATAAACACGTACGCCAAAAACCAGAGCCACGTCCGCCACCGGGATCCGTGTGGTCGGTTGCTAATATACGATTGCATGCTGCAATGCATCATCATTTACATGTAACGCGTTGGTCATTGCCGATGGTGCGTACCCATCATCGAGACTGTCAATTGTATCGCGATCAATGGGAAGTGCAGGGCGTGTATGCAGACTTAACAGCGTGGATGCACGAGATTATGCAACGTACGGCATGGATTACCTGGGAACATATCGTCTGGCAAGTTAAAAAAGAAACGGGTGATATTCAATTGCATATACAGTGGGTGGAGGAACGATGCCAAGACGGATCTTAATGTGGATTGTTATATGGTGTGTCATGAGTAGTGGTTATGCCACCAATCCGTTTGCGGGGTTAACGGGTGCGAATGAAATGATGACACGGTGGGTATTTCTGCATGCGCGTTCGGTGTCTGATTTACTGGCGGCATTGCATCACACGGGTGGCGCGCCCTTATTAAAAGCGGTGAATTGGGTGAGTGATCCGCATCGCAATGGCGTATGGTTATCGGGGTTAGCGCAAGATGTGTTGCCATTAAGTCAGATGTTGCATGAATTAGATGTGCCTATTCCAGAAATTCATATTCGCGCACGTTTGGTATTAATGGATGATACGTCTATTAAGCGGCTTGGCGGTAGTTTCAGTACAGAGTCGGCAACGGTGCAGCAGGCCTCGATGGGTAATGGCATATTAACGGTACCTGTGTTGCGGTGGAATAATGGTTCCAGTCTTGATATCACATTAAAAGCGTTGGAATCAGCAGGGCATGCCCACATTGCATCAGCACCTGAATTGGTTGTATTAAATCAAACAACTGCCATGATTGAGGCAGGGGAAGAGGTGCCGTATCAAGAGAAAACGGGTGAAGGCAATACCAGCGTGACCTTCAAGAAAGCGGTTTTACGTTTAAAGGTGACCCCTACCTTATTGGGAGAACAGCGTATTTTGCTGAAATTGGGTGTGAATCAAGATAAACCGAGTAGTTTGTTGGTGAATGGGGTGCCAGCCATTGAAACGCAGCAGATCAGTACGGCGGTCACCATGCAGGCACATGAAACGTTGGCATTAGGCGGCATTTATGAAGATGCAACAGAGGATCAGGCAGAAAAAACACCGGGAATCTCGCATTGGCCCTTGATTGGTGCATTATTTCGTTCACATGATGTGAATCGGCATCATCGGCAGTGGGTCATTTTTATTACTCCTGATATACTGTAAACAATAAGGTTGAAATGGAATAGTGACTAACGGATGGTAAACAGAATGGAGAAAAGCAGCATCTTCTTAGTTGGCCCTATGGGCGCTGGTAAGACTGCGGTGGCAAAGCGATTAGCAACTGCGTTGCAATTGACTCGCTGGGATTCAGATGAGGTCATTCAAGAGCGGGCGGGTGTTTCGATAGAATGGATTTTTGAGCAAGAGGGTGAGGCTGGGTTTCGACAACGCGAGATGCGGGTGATTGATGAGCTCACACGGTTGCCCCACATTGTGTTGGCCACAGGGGGTGGGTGTGTCACACAGGAGCAAAATCGCTTACATCTTAAAGCGCGCGGCTTTGTGGTTTACTTGCAGGTATCCCCCGACATTCAATGGGAACGTGTGTGTCGTAGACGAGATCATCGTCCTTTATTGCAAGTGTATGATGGACCAGAAAAGTTGGCGACACTCACCCAGAGTCGTGTGCCGTGGTATGAAGCCGTGGCAGACCGCGTTTATCCGACTGATCATCAATCGGTTCACGTGCTGGTGGAACAGATTGTTCTGGATTTTAGGGGGTAAGATTGGATCATACAGTCACGGTCAATGTACAAGGCGCACCCTACGCAATCCATATTGGCACAGGGTTATTGCAACAAGCGGGTGTATTATGGCCTTTTTTGGCAGGGGCAGGCCCTGTGAAACGTGTTTTGTTGGTCACCAATGACACGGTGGGGCCTTTGTATGCGGAGCGCGTGCGGCTTGCGTGTGGTGAAGTGGAGTGGGACAGTTATACTGTGCCAGATGGTGAAGCGTATAAAACGCTCGAGACCTGGAGGCAGATTTTAGATCGTCTCATTGCAAATCGACATCCCGGTGATACAACATTACTGGCATTGGGTGGTGGTGTGGTTGGCGATATGACGGGATTTGCGGCGGCTTGTTATCAGCGTGGCGTGGCGTTCTTACAAATTCCGACCACCTTATTGGCACAAGTAGATGCATCGATTGGTGGTAAAACAGCGGTGAACCATCCAGCAGGCAAGAATTTGATTGGGGCATTTCATCAGCCGCGTGGGGTGTTTGTGGATGTGGATGTATTACACACCTTACCGGAACGAGAATTTCGTGCCGGATTAGCAGAAATTCTGAAAGCGGCCTTGATTGCAGACGTGACTTTTTGGCAGTGGCTGCGTGATAGCTGTGATGCTTTATTAGGTCGTGAAACAGCGGCATTATCGCACGCAATTTTGCGAGCGTGTGAAATCAAACGGGATATTGTGGCGCAAGACCCATTAGAACAAACCCATCTGCGGACATTACTGAATTTAGGGCATACGTTTGGACATGCATTGGAACACGCATTGGGTTATGGTGTTTGGTTGCATGGAGAGGCAGTGGCTGTTGGATTATGTTTGGCCGCTAAATTATCAGTGCGGTGTACTGCGTTACCGCCTGCTGTGCGAGATGAAATTATTGCCTGCGTCAGTCGTTTCGGGTTGCCTACGGACTTACCAAAAGAGACAAAATATGATACAGTTCTAGAGGCTATGCAGTGGGACAAGAAAGTCCGTTCAGGGCGTTTGCGGTTTGTTTTATTGCGCGCGGTGGGTCAAGCGTGCGTTATAGAACATGTAACAGAGGATGAACTTAGGACACTATAGGATGTCAGCAGTCGCGTCACGTAAAATTCCGTTGCCGAAACGTCCCCAGCATTTGAAACAGCTGGAAGAATATTTGACAACCCCAACTCCCTTGGTCTTGGTATTAGGGGCGCCGGGGTGTGGCAAAAGCGCCTTGATACAAGACCTGATTGCACAAATCCAAGTGAACGTGCGGATTATTCGTTTGCAAGGGGATCCTGATTTACAGCCCGCTTCACTGGCACAAACGTTAGCAAACCATTTTGATTTGCTGTCTGTGCAAGCGCAAGGGGGTGCGTATCGTCAACAATTAGATCAGATGTTAATCCAATTGCGTGAACAAGATACCAGTGTCGTATTAATTGTTGATGACGCACAAATTTTACCGGTTGCAGCACTGGCGGCTTTATCACATTTAGCCATCAAGCAAGAAGGGGAATTGATTCGGCTGCGCGTTTTTTTGGTCGGGGAATTAGAGTTAGAAGAAAAGGTGAAAACGTTGCAGGCGCGTTTACCGCCTCGTGTGGTGGTGAATCCGCTGACGCGTAAAGAAACCTATGTGTACATTCGGTATTGTTTGACGAAACTGAATCATGGCATTGCTTTTTCGCCTGCCCAAGAGGTAGTCGATCGCATTTTTCAGCAGTCTGCTGGTATTCCAACGGCCATTGCGCATGCGACTCAAGAATGGTTAGAGGAGCATGTGCATGATGAACGGTTTGGGGTGGCTGAAGACCCGGTGCAGGCTGCTGCTACGCTGATGGCGAAAACAGAAGTGGAGCGCGACATAGACCAACACATGATGGTGGATCCTGAAACGCGTTCATGGGGCACGCCGCGTACAACCATGCGTCGCGATCCGTTAGATGACATGATGGATGTCTCTGATTTAACAGAAGATGCCAGTATTATGCGCACCCCCCGTTTGGGTATTAATAAATTGAAAGCGTGTGTGGGTATCGGCGTGTGTGTATTGGCCATTGGGTTTTGGGCGTGGTCTCATACAGAGCGTACCGCATCGCCGGCGGTGGGGGAATCGCATGCGCTGGTGTTAGCGCCAACGAATGACTTCAGTGTATCGGCTGCACCTGTATCGACTGCCCTCACGGAAACATCGACCTCGGTGGCATCCTTACAAACTGCACCGGCACCCGTGATAGCGCCGGTGCCTGTTGCAACAGAAGCGTCAGAGCCAGTGGCTTTAACACCGGTTGCCTCGGTTGTCCCTGCGCCATCGGCAGCACCCGCTGTGCCACCACAAACAACGGCACCTGTGTTATCTCAGTCGGTGGAGTTTGGTGTGATGCCTGGGGGGGCTGATCCTGAGGCCATTGTGAAAGCGCAAGCTGCTGTTGTTGCGGCCCCCCCTGCTGTGAAGATGAAGCCTATGGTGACGAAGCCTATGATAGCGCCGGCTGCTAAGATAGCGATGCTGAAACCGCGGGGGGCTCTGCCCAAAGTGACAGGGTATACCTTGCAGTTTTTTGCGAGCCATGATCGGGTGCATGCGGTGCGCTTTATGAATCGGCATCAGCTGCAAGGGATTGCCACGTTGACGACTGTACACCGAGATGGGCAGGTGTGGTATATCGTGCGATGTGGGAATTATCCGTCTCGGGATGCAGCCCTATTGGCGCTAGACCAAATGGCCATAGCAGTGCAGGCTTTACAGCCGTGGGCTAAGGCCGTGGATGGGTAACTACCTGTCAGATGCGAGACTCATTTGACGAAGTGGGTTGAAGCTCGGCAATCTTTTGTGGAAGATCTACCCGACGGATTCGATATATTGCTGCGATCCATTGATTCCAGCGTGCGATTACCGCATCAAATTTGTGATCTGTGAGTGCCTTATCAGGGAAGGTAGTGCGTGACAATTCACAGAGAGACATAGTCCAGTGTTGGGACTGATTGAGGTGGGTAATGTAATGGGTGATTTCTGCGGGAATGTGAATATAGCTTACGGCTGGATTTTCTGACAGGGCATGTTGCATCGTGGTGAGAATGGCCTGTAACATACGCTGTATCTCCATTAATATGGCGCGTTTGTTTTCATGTTGTGCGAAGAAGCTTTTCCAGGCAGGACGATTGTCGATTTTCTGGGTGTAATCTTGTATTAAAAACTGGAAAGCGTGTGACAGCGCAAATGTGTAGGGATAGTAGATCAGTATAGCGTCTCGTGTGGGTTCAAATCGATAGGTGTGGAGTGAATCCCAGTTGCGATGGGCCAGGAGGGATAACAACGGGGTTTCATCGACTGCCTGGGTTGCTTCATCTCTGTGAAACAGTAAGGGTTGTGTAAAAAGCGTAATGGCTTCGTGCGTAGTAAAATCCGCAGGTAAGGCTATCGCCTGCGTGCGGAGATTTTCTCGACTCAGATGTTGTAGTTTGGCAATGGCGGATGACAGAAAGTAAGGGGTTGTTTCAGGGAGTATGATACCGGACTCTAGTATCGCTAATGCGGGCAGGAGTGGTGTTGCTTGCGCAGCAGTACCTGCGGCGCAGTAGGCTAAAAACTGCTGTACAGGCAGATCGGCTATGGCTTTGTGAATGCGCCCTGTTTCGGGGGATTGATAACGTTGATAGATTCTGCCAATAGCAGTAAAAATACCCCATTTTGTTGCGTCATTAACCGTTGCTGGGTTTAGGAGTAGGTGGTGTTGTAATAAAGTGGTTAACTGTATGAGCATCTGTGTGCCGAGACTACTCCGGGGTGCAAGATCACAGTCAAGATAGTGCTGTGTGAGCGCTGCAAACAGTCGCCCCCAATCGCGTGCTTGGCAGCTAACATCCATGCCAGAATCATCTGCTTGTAGACAGCAGCGTTGCGTATAATCTAGACATAACAAATATTTTGCAATCGTGTGTGCATCTTCTGCAAAGGCCAAGGGCACTGGCTGCAGCACAGTGAGCACGTATTGTATGGCATCATGATCTTCAGGGGGTGTGATGCGAGAGACTGCAACTTCGGACAACCGCTCTGATAGCCGGGTGACGATCTCATCCGTGAGTTCTGGGGTGGTTTTGCCTTCCTGTGGTGTACTGGCTTGTGTGAAGGGGGTGTTTGTGGTGGTGGTGAGTCTAGATGCAGGCTCTGGAGGGAGGGCGTTGGTCAGGGAAACAAGGTCCAGTAACTGCTGTGCTGCTTCGGGTGTTGGTTGAGCCTGAATGATCGCGCTCAGTTTGCGTAACAAGTAATCAAGCTCTGTGTTCAATATATAATGCTGTCGCAATTCTTGCAATTTTTTGCACAGCTCATATTGTTGCGCACCGTTGAGGTAGAGGGATTCTATATTGCGTACGTATGTCAGGATGGGATGGTCAGGCGGTAAGGGTGGCTGACGTAGACTCTGTAGGTTACGTAATACATCCGCTTGTGCGAGTAACATAGTAAAAATCCCCGTGTGAGTTGAATCAGTACTCACTATGAGAGGTGAGTTTTAAGGCAGTATGAGGAGTTTCTGTATATTTGCTTAACACCTCTGTGGTCTCGCGCTTTGAATCCCGAATACCCTAGTTGCATGGGTTTTTATTATATATATTCTTATATTTTGCCAATAGCAACTCTTAATAAGCATTAATTTTTTCTTAATGTCTTTTATCATAGTAATTTAATGTTTTTGACTTAATATGTCCGGAGATATTTTTTATATAGTTAATTTTCGGAGAATAAAATGCCTGTTGATGCGCCTTCTAGTATGCAACATTCTGTAAACTGTTTTGCATCATGCGATGCAACTACTTATAGCACTGTACAAAATGTCTTGCGAGCAATTTTGGTTGCATTACAAGCACAGCCTGCGTTCTGCCACGAGTTATCTTTTTTTGGATTTCACCAGGGGGAGACTT
>Ga0155640_1011_pt1 | contig 16204 bp, 14 predicted proteins | sample RifCSPhighO2_12_FD_107297 | JGI IMG/M metagenome (GOLD analysis project Ga0155640, IMG submission 107297) | Gammaproteobacteria bacterium RIFCSPHIGHO2_12_FULL_45_9 | reverse complement strand
GCTGAAATCCCCTCTCCCTCCACGCTTTCGGTGGGGGAGAGGGTCAGGGAGAGGGGGTCTCGCATCCGTAGTTTTGTGCGTCGCGATAGCCGTATGACAGGGGCACAGCGGCAAGCTTTCACAGCACTATGGCCACGCTATGGCTTAAATGCTGAAGTTGGTGTACTGGATTATCACGCTATTTTTGCACGCAGTGCGCCACGTATATTGGAAATTGGTTTTGGCTCAGGTCAATCTTTATTGGCTGTAGCGCAACAATTTCCTGATGAAGATTTTATTGGTATTGAGATTTACAAACCAGGGATTGGTGCGTTGTTATTGGGTATGCAGTTGCTTAATGTCTATAATATCCGCGTGTTTTGTGCTGACGCAGTAGATGTATTAGAGCGCTGTATTCCAGAGGCTAGCTTAGATCGAATTCAGTTATTTTTCCCTGACCCTTGGCCTAAACGTCGTCATCATAAACGGCGGTTGATTCAGCCTGACTTTGTTAGTTTGATGGTGAGCAAACTCAAGCAGCATGGCGTATTGCATCTTGCAACCGATTGGCAAGATTATGCAGTACAGATGCTGCGTGTGTTGTCAGAGAATGCCTCTCTCGTTAATCTTGCTAGCGCACAACACTATGCTCAGCGTTCGCCTTATCGTCCCTTGTTGACGAAATTTGAGCAGCGTGGTGAAAAAGCCGGACGGCAAATTTGGGAGTTGGAATTTAGCAAGATGGGCTGAAGGAGAGTAGCGACTTTCCCCCCACCCTAACCCTCCCCCACAAAACGGGGGGAGGGGACTTGGAATTCCCTCCCCCCGTTTTGTGGGGGAGGGTTAGGGTGGGGGGGTTCTAATTATCTACGCTGTGGGTTCTGCTAACTCCACAGTAAACGCAACACCTAGCTTGACAAAGTCAGTCATGTGGCTGAGGGATAGCTTTTCCATTGTATCTTGAGAACTATGAATACTGTGATTCATATTTTCATAGGAAGACTCTGATGGCATCGCTGACGCAAACCCACCTTGCGTCCAACTAGCGTGGTCACTGCAAGCATAGCCGCATTGCGTGTATTTCACGGGTTGTTTGACATAAGTATTCACTAATTGCTCGAGGTAACTGGTCAAGTCTTTGTTGACGTAGTCTTTGATTAACCAAATATCGGGCTGATTTTTATAAGCATATCCTGTCATGTCTAGTTGCATGACGGCGTGCACAGGAATGTTTTTCTTTTTGAAGTCAGCCACCACATAGCTAGAGCCGACTAAGCCTTCTTCTTCTGCTGCATACCAAACAAAATAAATAGGACGTTTGAAATTCATACCGCTGGATAAAATAGTGCGTGCAGTTTCAAGCACGGTGACAGTGCCGCTACCATCATCATCTGCACCCGGTTTTTTGCTAAAGGTGCCGGACAGGGTATCCATATGACCGCCAATGAGTACGGCAGGTTCAGAGGAGTTTCCAAATTTAGCAACCACGGAAGGCTGCATATAGCGAGAGCCTGTCGCTACGGTATAAACGGTGACATCGTCGCGATGAAACTCTTTTGCCATGGTTTCAACTTGCGACTTTAACCAGTTGGCAGCTTTCACCCCATTGTCAGAATCGGCATACCGGTCATTGAAATTGGTTAGCGTCGTTAAATTGTCCCACATCATTTGTGGGTTTAAGAGGTTGAATGCTTGTTTAACTTGATTTTGATAACGAATGCTATAGATCACACTTTCTGTGGCAAGCGATTTAGTTGGAGCCAGATACTGAGCTAAAAACTGATTAGCATTTTTAGCTGTCACAGGATGGGCAGCGCTAAAAGAGCGCCATGCGTCAGTCACATCCATAAAAGCACCACAAGGGGATGCTTGATGTGGGTGTTTTGCTTCTATCAATTGTTCAATGCCAGCGTGATCAACGGCGATTAGTGCAAGCTCACGTTGAGATGAGAGCACCTTATAATTGCCGCTCATGTTTTTGATTAAACATGGAGGCGCAACCACCACCTGCTCACTAGCAAGAGGCCCTGCAGCTAGCGCAGCTGAGGATAATAAGCTGAGTGAAAGTAGGGTAACAATATGCTTTTTCCACAACATAAACTCTTCTCCGAAAAAAGGGTGAATTAACGGTTATAGCATCATTATTGGAGGATGTCATGAGGAAGCCCTGTAAAAAAATCTAGACACCATTTCGATGATATCTTATCGTGATTAATGATGAGATAGTTTTGACAACACCTTATATAAGGAGATGCCTATGAAAAAAATATGCTTATTCATTGCTGCAGTGACTGCTGGGTTATTGGCAGGCTCTATTTATGCTGCGCCACGATTTAATCCTGATCAATTAGCTGAGTTTATGAAAACCAACCAATGTATTGGCTGTGACTTAAGTGGCGCACTCATAGGCCGTAATCACTCTGGTGCTGTCTTAACTGATGCAAATTTAAGCGGCATTGGGATGAATGAAACTGAAGCCTTCAACTTTTCTCAAGCCAATATGCAGAATGCCAATTTAACGGCGGCTTATCTTTATACTGCTAATTTTTCTGGGGCCTATCTCAAGGGCGCGCACTTTGATGGCTCTGATTTAACGGGAGCGAATTTCTTTGGCGCTCATGACGTTAATTTGTCTAATGCCAATGCTTGTATGGCTACGTTGCCTGATGGTACTAAGGGTGCATGCTGGTAGGGTTAGGAGTGCTTGTGGCACGCTTTACTCCAGAGTATCTTATCTGGCTTCTATACAAATTTAGATGTGATTAAGGATGATGTCGCTAATGAACAAATCAAAGTTTTCTCTTATTGCGCTTATTGCTATGGGCATAACAAGCTATAGCTACGCAGTGGCTCCTGGTTTTTATGTCGGGGGACAAGCAGGAGGATCGAACTTACACAATAAAAACCAAACTATCACTGTGAATAGTGCTTCTGTGCTTGCAACGCCTGCTAATACTGGGTTTGGCATCCGGTTCTTTGGAGGATATCAATACACGTATTTTGGTGTTGAAACAGGGCTCACGGCTTATGCGCGGAGTAAATATAGTAATTCTCTGACGGTAGGTACGCCGAGTATTACTACTTATGCGTGGGATGTAGTGGGTAAGGGACTATGGGTGTCACCGGTGGGTCTTGGTGTTTATGGCAAGGCGGGGTTCGCTGTTGCTTCATTAGGGGCGTCAGGCAGTATAGTGGGCGGGCCTAGTGGGATCAAACCTCGACCCACAGCGGGTTTTGGCGTGACTTTTGACTTTGCACAAAATTGGGTGGGCGAGGTTTCATTTAGCCGCATTTTCGCCGCCGGTGGCACAACTATGCAGAACGCGGATTTGGCGGCGCTTGGCATTACCTACCATTTTGTTGATGAGTACTGTGGGCAGTTTTTGTGTTGATGAGCACTCAGGGTAAAAACATCTGTATCACGTCATTCAAAAACCGTTTTCCCAGCTCCGTTGCACAAAGCCGCGAAGACTGATCCACTAATAAGCCTTGCCGTTTAGCTGCACTGAGTACTGGTTCAATAGTAGTAAGCGCCAACCTTGTTCGCTCACTAAATAAATGTAAAGGCACCCCTGCCGTTAAGCGTAACGCATTTAGCATAAACTCAAAGATGAGGTCTTTCTCAGTAAGAGTGACTTGGTTCGCCGTTTTTTGTTTCTCGGAGTTTAGGTAATCACCTGGTTGTTTAACCTGCCAATGCCGGGTAATGAGACCTTGTTCTGGTTGGGTAATCTTGCTATGAGCGCCAGCGCCGATACCTAGGTAATCGCCAAACTCCCAATAGTTGCGATTGTGCTGGCATTCATGTTGTGGCCGGCTATAGGCTGACACTTCATATTGCTTAAAACCTTGTTTGCCCAGTAGGTCTTGGCCTTGTAATTGCATATCCCAAATTACATCATCGACAGGCAAGGTTGGCGGGTAGCGGTGAAAAACAGTGTTCGGTTCGATGGTTAATTGGTACCAGGATAAGTGATCAGGTTCTTGGGCTAAGGCTAGTTGAAGATCCGCCAGTGCATCGGCGGTTGATTGGGTGGGTAAGCCAAACATCAAATCCAGATTGATACTGCGAAACCCCGCTGCTTTAGCCTGAGCGATAGCACGCAATGCAGTTTCGCTATCATGAATGCGCCCAAGAAGTTTTAGTTTGGGATCTTGCAAACTTTGAATGCCTAGTGATAGCCGGTTAACTCCAGCCAGACGAAAATCCTGAAAGCGTTTTTGTTCCACCGTCCCCGGGTTGGCTTCCATGGTGATTTCAGTTTCTGGCCTAATAGTTAGGCGTGTATCAACGCCATGTAGAATCTGTCCGATTGCGTTAGCGGAAAACAAACTAGGAGTGCCACCGCCAAAGAAAATACTCATCAATGGGCGGTGCTGGATAGTGGCTACGTGCTCATCTAAGTCTTGCAATAAGGCAGCTATATACTGCGCTTCTGGCAATGGTTGCTTATTTTCATGAGAGTTAAAGTCACAATAGGGGCATTTTCGTACACACCAAGGGAGGTGGATATATAAGCTAATCATTTTCATTTGAACCCTGGTTGTTTCGCGCTAGAATAACCGGCAATTGTAGCATAGAAAACAAATGGAGATCACTCATGTCAAAACGCGTTAAGGTTGCTATTACGGGTGCGGCTGGCCAAATTGGCTACGCATTGGTGTTTCGTGTTGCCTCGGGGCAAATGTTTGGTCCTGATACTGAGATTGAGTTAAGCCTGCTTGAATTAGAGCAAGCGCTGCCCAGTTTGAAAGGTGTCGTCATGGAACTCGATGACTGTGCCTTTCCGTTATTGAAGAAAGTGAGCATTAATTCGGATATCAATGCGGGCATGAAAGAGGTGAATTGGGCCTTGTTAGTGGGGTCCGTGCCACGTAAAGAGGGGATGGAGCGCTCTGACTTACTCAGGATTAATGGCAAGATTTTTACCGATCAAGGTAAGGCTATCAACAATAATGCAGCGAGCGATGCTCGGGTGTTGGTCATTGGTAATCCTTGCAATACCAATTGTTTGATTGCCATGAATAATGCGCCTGACATGTCGCGAGATAGATTTTACGCCATGACTCTGTTAGATGAGTTACGTGCACGCACCCAGCTGGCACATAAGGCAAAAGTGGATGTGACGACAGTGACACAAATGGCTATTTGGGGGAATCATTCTGCTACGCAATTCCCGGATTTTTATCATGCCAAGATTAATGGTAAAGCGGTGTCAGAGGTGATTACTGATCAAGCCTGGCTGCAGAATGAATTTATTCCCATGGTGCAAAAACGTGGCGCTGAAGTGATTAAAGCACGTGGTTCTTCGTCTGCAGGCTCTGCTGCGAACGCGATTGTTGCGTCGGTTTATAATCTGACCCATGACACTGCACAGGATGACTGTTTCTCTGTATCCCGTTGCTCACAGGGTGAGTATGGTGTAGATGAAGGATTGATTTTCTCCTTCCCTTCTCGCACCGAAGGCGGCAAGCTGAAAGTCATTACCGGGTTGACGCATAATGCGTTTGCTAAAGAGAAGATACAGGCGACATTAGATGAGTTGCGCAAAGAGAAACAGGCGGTGACAGAGCTGAAGTTGATTGGGGCTTAGGCGCGAGCCCCCGTCACCTTAAACCCAAGCTACAATCACTCCCATTAACACCAACCCCACCAGCAAGCAAAAGAACTCCAGCATACCTTGTGCCTCGTGCGCCCGTTTGTGAAACTGCACATGATGCAAGGTTGACATATAGAAGAAAGTGCCAGCCGCAAAAGCATTAAACACTGCCGCAACGATTTGCCCAGTTTCTGAGTGTAGAAAGAAGGTGGCCCCAGTCCCCAAGCCAATCCCTAATGGGGTCATGAGCGAGAAGAAAGTCATGACAAATAAGATATGCCGGAAACTGAAGTGATAACGCATCAATGTGACGCAAAGTGCAAAGCTAGCAGAGCCTTTATGAGCAATAATGGCGATGAATAACATCAAGGCTTCACTAAATGTCGTGTTAATACCTAGCGCAGTACCCTCAATGAGTGAGTGGATAATTAACATAATAGCCAAAATGTACGGTATAGCTGTCTGCGGCTGAATGAAGGGGCTAGCCAAGGAAAGCCGCTCAAGGAATAGCAAAAAGATAAACCCGCTTACACAAATGAGTTCGGCTACGGGGTAATGGCTATGGCCGAAGAACTGTTGGAAGGTGAGCCGTGCTTCCGGTAGCATATGGAAAAAAGCGACGCCTAAAAAAATACCGCTAGCAAATGCTTCGCCAAGCTCTAGGGGCTCGCCATAGTGAGTTGTGGTTCTTTTTAATTTTAATGGATAGATAACCGCAATCAAGCTAGACGCAAAGATCAGTAACGCGGCAAGAATTTTATAAGTTACTAATGTCACCGGATAACCCTGGTTGATTTATTGGCTACATGCTAATGGGAAATCAATTATTTTGCTACATCCGCGCTTGCCCCATTGCGCTTATTAGCAAAATTATAGATACTTCTCAACACTATGATGGAATTATCGATTGTCCAAAAAATTGCTATCTGGGCCTTGCCGGTGATCTTCGCGATCACGCTGCACGAAGTGGCGCACGGTTGGGTCGCTTCCTGGTTTGGTGATATGACTGCCAAGTTCTCCGGGCGGTTGAGTTTAAATCCCCTACGGCATATTGACCCCGTAGGCACCGTATTGATGCCTATTCTTATGCTAATGGTCAGCAACTTTATTTTTGGCTGGGCAAAACCAGTTCCGGTGGATCCACGTAATTTTCGTCATCCACGCCGTGATATGGCTGTGGTAGCGGCTGCAGGTCCGATCTCAAATATAGTGATGGCTTTGTTTTGGGGTGGCATAGCCAGTTTAGGTATGCATCTCTTAAGCAGCGGTAATGGTTGGCTAGGTGTTCCGCTAGCTTATATGGGCAATGCCGGAATTATGATTAATGTGATTCTCGCGGTACTGAATTTCTTTCCACTTCCCCCTTTAGATGGCGGTAAAGTGTTAGTCAGTTTACTTCCTCCTCGATTGGCTTGGAAGTTTTCGATGATTGAACCTTATAGCTTTTTTATTCTCGTCTTACTCCTCGTCACTGGGATGCTGTCTTACATCATGGCACCGCCGATATTTTTCTTGACTAACCTGATTTCTAGTTTATACGGCCTAAGCTAGCCTCTTCTCCCTCACCCACCCTCTCCTCCAGCAAAAAACGGCTTTGTTGAATAAATAAAATTTTGTGCAGTTTCAGGTAGGGTGGATTAGGCGCTTTTTGCCGTAATCCACCGTGAATTGGTGGATTACGACGCAAAAGGCGCGTCTAATCCACCCTACGATTGTGTAAAAATTGATTTATTCAACAAAGCCGTTTTTTGCTGGAGGAGAGGGGATGTTCACGCAGCGCGCAATGGTCGCAGTCGGCGTGGGTGCTGTCTTGGTGGCATTGCCACGACTTTAAATAAGCCTTGGCTTTGTAGTGCACTGAGTTTTGCTAGATGTGACTGCAGGGTATCTAAGCTCTTAGTCATACTTTGAAAATGAGTAACGACTTGCCCTAAGCTGTCAGAGATAGCAGGAATTTTTGGCGGTTCTGCTTTTTTTTCTGGGGGACTGTCTGGAGCCCTATCTAACGGAGAGGGGTGTGCTTTTTCGAATTCCTCTAGCTGAGCCCATAATGTGGGGGGGGCCTCTTTGCGACTTCCTGCTCTTCGTTGACTTAGATGCGACTGATATTCCGCGCGGTTTTTAATTTCTTTAATACGCTCTGCGATAGCATGAATCTGAGTATGTTTATTATCATCGATTGTTTTCGCAATAATATCGATGGCTTCAATGCGTTTAAGAGTGCTAGTGCGTCTTTCCTGGGTGCTTTCAGAGGTCAATTTCAATAGTTCGGGCACTAATTTTTGTCGTTCTTTATGGAGTGCTATGGCTAAGGCAAACAGCGCAGCGTCTTTATCATTGTCGTCTTTTGACTCTGATAAATCATGTAATAACCTAGGTATTGGCCCTGTTTTATTTTCGAACCGAATCAACTTTTTCCAAATAGATGAGTCACGGGAAAATTTCTCTCGCGTATTTTTCAGCGGCAGCAGATACTCAGGGCTGTAACAAATTTCTCTAATATTTCTTTTGATTGTAATAAGAGGTTTGTTGTCTCTTATATCATCATATACCCCTTTTATTATCTTGCTGATAGCCGCTAATTTTTTGTCTGTGTGATCAGTAAATGCTTGATATTGCTCAGAGTTAGTTTGCTTATCAGCAAGTAATTTCTTTCTTTCATTTTCTAGCGCAATGAGAAAATCTTCTACGGCTGTTTCAGCTGTACCTAGCGTATTCCCTTCCACCCCTTTGTTTTTAATGATAGCGTTGTCTGCTTCTTTAAAAGTAGCGCATAATCTGGGCAGGTCTATTCGTTCAAAACCAGCCTGGTCTGCTTCTGTCATGGGCGTATGAGCGTGTTCTACGTCTGCTATGGCTAGTTGAGCTGTCTGAGCCTCTTTTGTTACCTCACCTAGGAGTAGGCCATAGCGAGGCGTAAATTGACATGGCAGTATAAGTAAAGTGTGTGCTTCGTTTGGGTAGAGTTCATCAGAAATTTGTTTAACTTCAGGGACTTCTTGATATTTTCTTTTCAATACGCGTAATAGCAATTTACACGGTAAAAATAAACTAACACCCGCATCGCATGCCTTCAGTGCTGCTCGAATAGCCGTATCGGCTTTGGTGAACTGTTCACAAGTGGAGTGAGTATAATCAGTTAGTTGTTGGAAGTCGGCAAAGTGGTGATCTAGTTCTCGGAGCGCTGGTATATGCTCTCTAATAGCCCGCTTTACAAAATCCAAGTCTCTTTTTAACTTCCCAGAATCATGTGTCGGGTTTTTATAAAGAGGCGGTATGCTACTCGTGAGCGCGCTGATGACTGCTTGAATATTGCGGTCTAACTCGTCTTCTCGCCCTGGAAAAAGACATTTTAGCTCGTTTTCCAAGACTCTTTTGACTTCATCTATAGATTGTGTTCTGCCTACAGCGCCATCGATGATCTCTTTTTTTATTTGACGTAACTTGATGTACTCATTGGCTAAACGGACGTCGGCTATGCTGAGGGGATTTGTTTTTAGTTGCTGATAGACAGCGATATACTCATCAATAATTTGTTGATCTTCAGGGAGCAAGTGGCCGCGAAGCCGCGTTAGACCATCGCTTAATTTTTGCATGTTTGTAGCAAATTTCTCATAAACATCAAAAAGTTCAGCGATGGTTAATGCGATATTAAGACAGCGTGTTTTCAACGCTTGCACTCGTTTTTGTTCTGGGGTGGGTTCTTTGTCATCATGTCTAGCATCTGTCATTGCTGCCTACCTCTTGCCCTCTTTATTCAGTATAGGGTAGCCTGGTTTAAATTAACCTTAAGTGCATCATAGAAACCTCTACAGTGACTTTTTTAACCGCTCCGCCTTCTCAACCGACTGAGTAAATTTCTCTAATCCTTTCCACAAGTCAGAGTCTCCAGGAAGAATGCCTGGTTTTTTTCTCAGCAATCCTTGCACATCCATTTTTTGTGCCTGCTTTACAATGTCTGCAATTTCTTGGGGGTGTTTCCTGTCATCTAGCGCATTGTAGATGGAGGTAATTAACTGGTTAATGGCTAGGAGTCTCATTCTTGCTTTCGCATCTCTCGCAGCAAACACAGAATGGCAGGAGACATGGTCATCGGCTGATAGGCGGATAAAAGCGGTTGCTCTTTGTTCTTCTAAGCACATAAGCAGCTTGGTGACTTGCTTTTGTTCACGAGCATTCATCGGTAGTGGATGCTGCTCTTGATCATATTCATTTAGTTTATCGGTAATTTGTTTATTTGTTTGCAGAAGCTGGGTGAGTGAGCTGATTAAGTGGACTACGGTTTCTATTTTATTCGTCAGAACGCTTATTGTATTGTTATCTTCTTGTGATGACAGAGATCCCATTGCAGCCACATAACTTTGTTTTACGGCCATCAATTTGTGTCGTATTTCTGTAATATTTTCTACTTTTTTCATATGCTCTGCATCCAGAGTGCGCTGGATATTGGCAAGTACAGAATGGCATTGTTGTGTAGCAACAAGTATTGGCTCACTGAAATACATTAATGGACTAAGTGCATCTAGACATTCCCTTGTGACTTGCAATTGATCTTTTATGGTACCGAATAATGCTTTTTCTACGGTTTGTAATTGCAAAGCAACGCGGGGATAGTATTGGTTGGTTTTTCCTAGTAGATGAAAAAAATCTGCATGATCAGCTCTTTCGCGTTGACGTTCTGTACGATGGCGATTCGCCGTTTCTTGCATAGCCTGACGCATTGCTGGGTACTGATTTTGTATTACCCGTAACAGTATATCAAGTTGTGGGTATCCGTTGCTTGCGAGAACAAATTTTTCAGTAATTTGATCCAATGGTTTACTATTGATTTGTTCACAGATATGCGCAACTTGCTGACATAGTATACGTAGCAGAGCTTCTTTAGTGACTTTGTTGTCCTTTAGAGCGATGTCACCTTCAGTGACTAAAGCGCAGTGACTGAGTGCCAAATAATAAGTCGTATGACGACCTAACCTTTCAATCATATCTGCAGGTAGTTGCACACGTGGCAGTTTAAGGGTCTCGGCTAACGTTGAAAATGTGGCGGTGGCGACTGAAGCAGCAGAGGTAGGTGCGCTCTCTGCCCAGGCATGCTTAGGCCTAGGGGGCAGTATATCTTCAACTTGCGTAGGTTTTGGTATAATAGCGGGCGACGAAAAGTAAGGTCTAGCACCTAGGCTATCGCATTGATTTGGTTGGCCAAGTAATTGGGCAATACTACCCATTTCCTCGCGAAATCTCACCCCATATTCGATCATTTCATTGATCGATCCTATGAGCTCTTTTTCGCTTGCTGTCAGCTGCTCGGGAGCTGTGTTGGGCGTCATCTTCTGAGTATAGGCGGGATAGCTGGGTTTGCTGGGGAGGACTTAAATTTTAACTATAAGAAAAATAAAAAAAACCCCGCCGAGTGGCGGGGTTCTTATTTGCGAGGAACTAACTTACATCATGCCGTCCATGCCGCCACCGTGGTGGGGAGGCATAGCTGATTCTTCTCGAGGAAGTTCGGTAATCATGCATTCTGTGGTGATCATGAGACCAGCAACAGAGGCTGCACGCTGTAGCGCGGTACGGGTTACTTTAGTGGGATCTAAAATGCCCATATCTAACATATTACCGTACTCACCGGTTGCCGCATTAAAGCCATGATTGCCTTTGCCTTCAGCAACTCTGTTTAGTACGACAGACGCTTCATAGCCAGCATTCGCAACGATTTGACGTAATGGCGCTTCTAAAGCACGGCAAATCATTTGAATCCCTACGTTTTGGGTATCATTATGGCCTTTAACCGCTTTAATTGCTTGCATAACGCGCACTAAAGCGACACCACCACCAGGAACAACGCCTTCTTCTACAGCGGCGCGGGTAGCGTGGAGTGCATCTTCTACGCGGGCTTTCTTTTCTTTCATTTCGATTTCAGATCCTGCGCCTACTTTGATGACTGCAACACCGCCAGCGAGTTTCGCTACGCGTTCTTGTAGTTTTTCACGATCATAGTCAGAGCTGGTATCGTCGACGCGAGCACGTAATTGCTTGATGCGATCTTCGATATCTTTCTTGTCACCGGAACCATCAATAATGGTGGTGTTGTCTTTGGTAACATGGACACGTTTAGCTGAGCCAAGATCTTTCAGGGTAGCGGACTCTAAGGTACGACCCACTTCTTCAGCGATGACTTGCGCTTTGGTTAGCACAGCAATGTCTTGCAACATTTCTTTACGACGATCGCCGAAACCAGGTGCTTTGACGGCGCATACTTTCACGATGCCGCGCATGTGGTTAACGACGAGGGTAGCTAATGCTTCACCTTCTACATCTTCAGCAATGATTAACAAGGAACGGCCAGATTTAGCAACCCCTTCCAACACGGGTAGTAAATCACGGATCGAAGATATTTTCTTATCAACGATCAAGATGTGTGGATGGTCTAATTCCGCAGTCATGTTTTGCTGATTGGTAACAAAGTAAGGAGATAAGTAGCCACGATCGAACTGCATACCTTCAACCACATCGAGTTCGTTCTCAAAGCCAGAACCTTCTTCTACGGTGATTACGCCTTCTTTGCCTACTTTGGTCATGGCATCTGCAATAATACGGCCGATAGGCTCATCGGAGTTAGCAGAAATGGTACCTACTTGTGCGATGGCTTTGTCGTCTTTGCATGGTACGGAGAGTTTTTTCAGCTCTTCGACGGCAACGGCAACGGCTTTATCAATACCACGCTTTAGGTCCATCGGGTTGTAGCCAGCGACAACGGCTTTTAAGCCTTCAACGAAGATTTGTCGTGCTAATACGGTGGCGGTGGTGGTGCCATCGCCTGCTTCGTCGGAGGTTTGGGAGGCGACTTCTTTTACCATCTGTGCGCCCATGTTTTTGAACTTGTCTTTAAATTCGATTTCTTTGGCTACAGACACACCGTCTTTAGTGACAGTGGGAGCGCCGAAAGATTTGTCGAGTACCGCGTTACGGCCACAAGGGCCCATAGTGACTTGTACTGCATTAGCTAATTCATTCACACCTGCAAGCATTAGCTGACGAGCTTCTTCACCAAATCGTAATTCTTTAGCTGCCATAAATTAAATTCCTCTAAAAATGAAAATGGTTCAGGTCGATTACTCTTCCACAACGCCCATGATGTCTTCTTCACGCATCACGAGGTATTCTGTCTCATCCAATTTGACATTGGTGCCGGCATATTTGCCAAACAACACGGTGTCACCTACTTTGACTTGGAGTGGATGGGTTTTGCCATCAACGAACTTGCCTGTTCCAGCGGCCACGACAGTGCCTTGGATTGGCTTATCTTTGTCTGCGGTATCTGGGATGACAATGCCGCCAGCGGTTTTGGATTCTGTTTCGCGCGGTTGAACCACAACGCGATCAGATAATGGACGAATTTTTGGAGCTTTCTTACTCATTTTTCGTTCTCCTTTGAACTTTGGTTGTTACGTTTATGTGCGCCTTCTCAATAATGAGATAGAGTAGCAATCTTATATATGGGGACAGATGCTAGCAGTCTCAAGTCGCGAGTGCTAATCATAGTGAGAATTAAGCTAGAGTCAAGGGGAATGTGCGCTGTCCCATGGCTATTCTTTTTCGATGGATTATACTTTCTTTGTGTAACAGTACGAAAATAGAGGGTGTGTGATGAAGTTAAAAGATAAATATCCGGAGAAATATCAATTAGTTCAGCGTATTTCAGCAGAGGCTTCGGCATTGCCGCTTCCTTCTGAGGTGTTGGTATTCACAGGTTCGCGAGAGGAACTGGAGGCAAAAGCTGCGCGAGGGGAAATGGGCGTTAGTCTTAGTGCTAGGCGCGACGCAATCCGTGAGGCAGCAGCCGTTTTGATTAGACAGGTGGATACGGAGATGGATCGTCTCACCGAGATGCACTTTGCACTGGCTTGTCACTGCTTGCGATCTATTGATGGTATTCCAAACGAGTCTATTTTGAAGCGCTTACAGGAACTTATCTCCTTGAAATTAACTGCTTCGAGTGACTATGGTACAAGGTTAGCGGGTGAAAAAGGGGCTAACCCTCGTTTTTTCTCTGATTGTTTTCTGGAGTTGGTTCATCAGCTGAATGAGCAGCTCTGCCAATTGAAAGTGAAAGCAGCCGAGGGTCGTGCTTTGGCAGCCCATGCAGCGACTCAGCCGCAAGCGAGTGCAACTGCAATGGGGAGAGAGCTACAGGAAATATTAGCATTTTTTCCTGAAGGCGCGCCCCAGCTGCAGGGACCCGTTGCCTATGAGGCTCACCATATTCAAGCGCTACTATGTGCTAATGCGGGAGACAAGATGGAGGTACAAAAAACAGTCATTGCGCAGAAAGAGGAGCAAGTTTCGCAGATTTCATCCACCATTGAGCAGGCAGTAGCTAGGGCCAATAGTTGTCAAAAGTCACAGGTGGTCCCCTTGTATTTTGGTGAAGGGGGGGATGGCCATTGGGTGGGAGTCGTTGTTTCACCGAAGCCAAAGAATCCAGCTAGCCCGTCTATTTACTTGATCGATGATGAAAGAAATTCGGGGTTTACCAGGGCATTGCGTGATTTCATTGATCAGCATACGCAGATGACAGCAGACTTTGCGTTTCGGCAATATAGGCAAGCACCTGGAAGCAATGATTGTGGACCTATCATGGTTGATTTGTGCATCAACCTTGCAACAAACCCAGGTTACCGATATCGGCCTGAAAACAACCCGCAAACCTTGCGCCAAACTCATGAGCAGCAATTACAGCAAATGCTTGTACAGTTTTCTGCTCAAAGAGAAGGTGCGGCAACGGCTGCTACGGCTGATGTACCTGCTGCTTTATCATTGCAAGAAATGAGAGCAGCGCGTCTACGGATTTTTGATGGTGACCATCGCACAGATACTTCTCCACCAGCAGAACCACGAAAGACCCCTTCTAAGCGGTAGGTACTAACTCTCACGGCTGTTCGTCTTTGCGAGTGCCCTAGCCCCTTCGGGGCAAATATCAGAAAAGAACCTGTTTGAGTATAATCACCGGCGATAAGTTCGGGTTGTAAAGGCCGGCGCTACATTAGTGCTTCGTGCCTGATTGCGAGTGTGGTTACAGGGGTTTAGCGACAGTATCATTGGTGAGGTGCAATGCACCATCCCGTTTAGGAGATAGCTGCTTATTCAACCCCTGCTCCCGAACATATCATTCTTTAAGCTACTTAGGAAAAAAGATGATATGCACAAAGATACCCAACAACAGCAACAAAAGTCAAAAAGAAAAAAAACTAAAATTGATGTTAAATTACCCAAACATCTGGAGCATATCAATAAGATGGCCGCAGGAATTGATATAGGATCAAAGTCGCATTTTGTAGCTGTGCCCGAAGGATGCGCTGAAGTAATAGTCCGGGAGTTTAAGAGTTTTACGACAGATTTATATGAGCTCGCTAATTGGCTAGGTCAATGCGGGATAGAGACGGTTGCAATGGAATCGACAGGTGTGTATTGGATTCCTTTGTACGAGTTGCTAGAGTCGCGTGGCTTTGATGTCAAGCTAGTAGACGCTCGAAAAGTAAAAAATGTAAGTGGCCGCAAAACAGATGTACTAGATTGCCAATGGTTACAACAGCTGCACACTTACGGACTGCTAAGCGGAGCCTTTCGCCCGAATGAACAAACTTGTGTGCTAAGGTCTTACATGCGTCAGAGAAGTATGTTGATTCAACAAGCAGCGAGCCATATACAGCATATGCAAAAAGCATTAAGCCTGATGAATTTACAATTACACAATGTTCTAAGTGACATCACTGGCGACACAGGAATGAAGATCATCCGGGCAATTTCAGCTGGAGAACGCAATCCAAAGACATTAGCAAGTTATCGTAATCGCGGGTGTAAAAACTCGGTTGAAGTTATTGAAAAATCATTAACAGGACATTATCGCGATGAACATATCTTTTCATTAACGCAAGCAGTAGAGCTCTATGATACATATAAAGATAAAATATTGGCATGTGATATTGAAATTGAAAAGCAATTAGGTGAATTTGAAAAAAGCACCATTGAAAAAGCTGAATCAGAAAGCAACGTGACGAAACGGAAGTCTAAATCAAAGTGTAAAAATGCATTATCATTTGATCTTAAATCTCACTTAATTCGCATAACAGGCGTAGATTTAACAGCTATCCCTGGCATAGAAGCATCTAGTGCACTTAAGATTATCTCTGAAATAGGGCTTAATTTAAGCCGCTGGAAAAGCAGCAAGCAGTTTGCATCATGGCTAGGATTGTGTCCCGGGAATAAAGTGTCTGGGGGCAAGAGGCTGAGCAGTAAGAGCAAGCGTACTTCAAATTATGCGTCATGTATTTTAAGATTAGCGGCAGGTGCACTTCATAAAAGTGACAGTGCACTAGGCGCTTTCTTCCGACGATTAAGGGCTCGGTTAGGAGCGCCGAAAGCGATAACGGCAGCCGCTCATAAGCTAGCGACGATTATTTTTAATATGCTGAGGAATGGAGTTGAATTCATTGAATCAGGCCAGGATTACTATGAAACACAATATCGTGATCGGCTGGTTAAAAATTTGAATAAACGGGCTAAAATGCTAGGATATGAGCTTGTTGCGGTCTTATGTTAATCAAGGGGTTAGAGAGAGGTTCTTT
>Ga0155640_1164_pt1 | contig 16347 bp, 18 predicted proteins | sample RifCSPhighO2_12_FD_107297 | JGI IMG/M metagenome (GOLD analysis project Ga0155640, IMG submission 107297) | Gammaproteobacteria bacterium RIFCSPHIGHO2_12_FULL_45_9 | reverse complement strand
TACCTTGATTCAGCCTTCTAACGGTGGGCCGACTTTACTGGCTTTTGGTAATTTTAATACGCTGATGCGGTGGAATCATTCCACCTATTATGGTTGTACAGTCAGTTACTTAGCCGATGCGATTTGTAAGCGTTGATATGGGTGATGATTTGTTCTGAAAACTTGCATGTAATCAATTGCTTTTGTATAGTGCTTTCTTGAGAGTTCTTAAAAGAACATTATATTGTAAAGTGCTATATGGTGTATTAGAATATGAAAGCAAGATTGATATATTACCAGCAATTCCCGCCTTGATTATTGTGCGGTCTTTAGGGCATTTTTTGCTGTTTTTGTGTGTAGTGAATGCTCAAAAAACTACGATTTTCAGTGGCGATGGGGGGTTGCCAGGGGGGAGCAGCGCAGCGCTCCCCCCTGGATGCAAGCAAAAGCTTTGCTTTTGCTTAGCATTTAATCAATTAAGCAATTCCTGCCGTTTACGGCGGGAATTGCTGTAAATATCGGTTATATCACGGAGATAAAAGAGGTCGTTGTTGGGTGCGTTATGATAATGAATTAGGTAAAGGGGATCATAAGCATTTAGAGGGAGAAGAGATGCCATATGCATTTTTGAGTGTGGAGCAATTAGTCCGAGATTTTCTTGCAGATATAGCTCGGCTAACACAGGTGGAGACAATGAGATGAGTAAAACCATTACAATACAGACAGGGAATTTGCAGGATGCTGCCAAGGAATTTACAGGCGCATGGCATCGTGCTGAAAAAACGGGTTCAATTTCTCAACCCATTGAAAAAATTACTTTTACAGATCAGCGTTTGTTATTTAAAACCTTAACGCCGAGACGTTTTGACATATTGCAATATGTACATCAACATGGACGTATCAGCATACGCGCTTTAGCAAAAGGAGTGGGTAGAGAGTATAGTAATGTGCATCAAGATGTGAAGGTATTGTTTCAATTAGGGTTAATATTGAAAGACGAGCATAGTACGCAATATTATGTGCCGTGGGATAAAATTGTGACTGAAATTTCCTTAGCTACCGGTAAAAAGGATGCGCATCGTCAATTAAAATTTGAATGTTAATTTCATTTGTACCTATCTGAGTCATTTTGCGACCATGAAAATATGCCGATCCTCTTCGGAGAATGGTTTATCGAAGTAGTAGCCATATGCTGTTTGTTTCGAAAATCCTGCTTCTTTGAGCATAGATTGCAGTTGTTCATAAAACAGGATGCGCCAGGTTAATTGATAGTCAGATTGTTGTGTCGAACCATCCGCCAAATATTCTGTATAATATCCGTATAACGTTTGTTGTTGCTGCGCATTCATGGGGGTAGCGCAACTTGAGCGAATATAACGATTGCCTGAGTAAATACAGCGGCGCTCAAGATGTGGTTTGGGGGTGGTCCATCCATTGAGATTCAATTGCGCGGGATTTAAATTATCTAATAGCAAGGTGCCGCCTGGTTTGAGTGAGGTGCGTGCTTTTTGTAGGACCGCCCGTTGTATTGTTTCTTCCTCTAAAAAAACAAAGCTATTAAAGGCTAAGATAATCAAGTCATATTGTGCTTGTTCTGTATCGAGCTTTCCTGCATCTCCATGAATCAGTGTTATGCGTTGTTGTACAGGAGCAGGTTGTGCAGAAAGCTTTTGCTTAAAGACAGAGAGCATCTGTTGTGAGAGATCAACGCCTGTGACTGTATAGCCCGCATGGGCGAGCGGAATTGCCACTCGGCCAGAGCCGCAGCATAATTCTAAGATATGATGTGCCTGCACTTGTTCTGCGTATGTTAGGTAGCTTGGAATGTCTTGTTGTAATAGAGAATATTCTTTGAAACAATTTGTATTTTCGGGATAAACAGGATGATTGGGATCCGGGTATTCACTATCATAATAACGTGATACGGGATCTGTTGGTATTAGCATAATTTGAGTTCCGTTGAAATAAAATCAATGTGTGGTGCTGTTTGCGCCATACCTAACGCAATATGCATACCATACGCACCTTCATTTGCGACAGAATTAACACGCCAGTCGAGTTTTTTGAGAACATCTTGATTGCAACCGAAAGACATTTCCATAATTTCGCGACCCGCTTCAAAATTAAATGCACTCAATAATTTTGATTGATTGATGCCATCTATATGTAGTTCTTGAATTTTATTATCTTCGACAATGAGATATTTTTCGTGACCATTCACGACCGTAGTCATTAAGGCATTCAGTGCTTCTTTCTGATTCTCTAAGATTTCACGTTTGGAAGCGACTGTGATCAATCCATCAAAATAAAAATGACCATTGACATTAAATCCCCCGCATTTTTCTTGTGTGTGCACAAAGGAAGCTTCGAAAAACTCGGGAATAGAATATAGCCAACCACTTTTGAGCACTTCATCAAAATTAGCTACTTGAATATTATCATACAATTCAATACGGAGCTTACTTTTCTGTGCTGTGAGCGTTAATTCTCCATCATGACTCTCGATCAGTTGGTAAGATTGTTTACGTTTTGTGAGTACATCTTGCATATCAGCTGATAATACGCGTTCAAGTGTGTATTGTAATTGCATGGGGGTTGCACCAAATTTTGCGATAGATAACAATACGATAATGCCTTGGGTGTTTTGCCACAGTGTTTTCAGTTTCTGTTGGTATTCGAATGTGGTAATAATTAAGAAAACGACATTGTCTGCTTGGAAATCATAATCGTCAAAGTGAGTGACTGTGTACCCTTTCGTTTCAAAACAAGGCTTATAGTGATGATCGTCGACTACAACATGAGTCTTCTGTGTTCTCATGAGATCAAAAAATTGGGCGGGGGATAGTGTCATGAATTTTCTTCCTGTATTCAGGCTAAATGGGAAGGTAACCCCTGACCCCAAATCGGCTTTGACCGTGCAATTGAGTCAGGGGTTTTACAATCAGTAGACACTACCAGTAGAAGTTACTGGATGCGTCACGTGCATTATTGTCCACTGGACTCAAATTTCGTTTTTGTGTATTTTGCATAATATCACTCCGAATTCATGTTAAATTTATTGATGTAACTTATTATATTTGTTAAAAAAATTGAAATATTTAATAAGTATACCAGCGTATTATACACAATTACTTAATATATGTCTATTATTTGTACATATTATTCCGGGATGATAGGGGCTACAATGCTTAAGGCGAGTTAATCAATTAATAGTCCCTTAAGGTTTCTTCCCTATAGTATGTTCATCAGTTGATCAAATCGGAGAAAGTAGATGGCACAAGTAGCTAAAAAACAGTGGAAAAGCGCATTACGGTATGCTCTTATTGGGATAGGGTTAATTTCAGCAGGGGTGGCATTAGCGGATGGAGCTGCGTCGACAATTACTATCTCAACGATTAAGACAGCGGTGGATAGTACGGTCAGTACAGTGGCACAAATCCTGACGGATATTTCGATTATCGCAGGTGTGGGCTTTGTGTTAGGTGCTTTCTTTAAGTTCCATCAACATAAGCAGAATCCACAGCAGGTTCAGTTGAGCCAGGGGATTACCTTATTGTTAATTGGCGCGGGCTTGTTGTTGTTCCCGATGTTGATTCCGACGGCTTCCAGCGCACTCTTCGGTTCGTCTACGACAGCCAAAGTGGGTGGAAGTGATATGACGACATTGATTGGTGGTACAGCTTCTAAGTCATAGGCAAGTTATATAGAAGGAGAGGTCCGTGTTTCATGAACTGCCGTTAGTTGCGCGCGAGGGCAATGGGCGTTTGTTCGCAATTCGGCGTCAGGATCCTCCTTTTGTAGCTTTACAACAAAAAATTTTTGAACGAGACCAATATACGTGCCAATTTTGTGGGTTTCGTACGCAGTTGTATTTAGAAGTGGTTAATGTGGATGGTGATTTTAAACGGAATCAGTCGAATAATTTAGCGACAGCGTGTCCCTTATGCACACAATGTTTTTTTCTAGAAGAAGTAGGGAAAACAGATCAAACGGGTGGCGTGTTAATTGATGCGCCTGAAATTTCTCAGGGTCAGTTGAACGCATTGTGCCATACGCTATTTCTTTCCATGATATCGAATGGTGTTTGTGCGGGTGAAGCACGCACGTTATACCGTTCATTGAAAGGTCGAAATAGTCGAGTAGAGAAAATCTTAGGGGAAGGGTTAAGTAGCCCAGCACGTTACGGGCGTTTATTAATTGAAGCGAATTCTGAAGGAGCGCGCCGGTTACATGAAACCATTTGTGCTAATGTGCGGTTATTGCCTGATTTTATGAATTTTGCAGCAAGGGTTGTGGCCTGGATGGAAGAAGGCGTAAAAACGATAATGGTATTGACATAACAAAAGGGTTCTGCATGATCTCATCTATCAAGAATTTTTTCAAAGGCTTTGAAGGATTAGCGATTGGGCTCAGTAAGACACTGAAGCAGAATACCGCTGACTATTGTGAAGTGCAAACAGCGGACAGCCCGACTGTCTTAGTGACGCATGATGGTTCCTTGTTATCTATTTTCAAATTGGATGGTATTCGCATTCTGATTGGGCCGCAAGAATTCGAGCAATTATGTCGGAGCTTACAAAGTACTTTGCAAACCACCATGTCACAAGCAGGACATGTATTGCAAGTCGTGTTTGGGCATGATGGTGATTCTGTCAGTGGTGATTTAGAAGATATATTACGTCCGGCACGTGATACCGCCAGTCGGGTAGGTTTAGATTTATCAGATTTATTTCAGGAACGGGTAGCCAATTTATCGCGTTATTGTGCGCGTGAAGAAGTGTATTTAGCGGTGTGGACACGGTTAAAATCTTTGACAGCCGATCAATTGAAGCGTGCGAATCGAGAAAAAATAAAAACAATTCGTAAAAAGAATATTCCCGGGTTTCGGAATACGCAAAATGTCATTGCGGCGATTCCGGATTTGCGAGAAGGGCATGATTCTTTTGTACGAACGATTGCGGATGAATTAAAAACGATTGGATTTTCATCTCAGTTATTATCGTCACATGAAGCGGTAGCGGCGATGCGGCATATGTCGGATCCTGAATTTACGGATCGCGCATGGAAGCCGGTTTTGCCGGGTGACACGGTACGGATCAAAATGAATAATAGCACGCGCGGTGATGTATCAGATATTTTGTGGCCTTCATTGGCCAAGCAAATTTTGCCACGTGACGGCGAGAACAGAGACTTGCGGACTGTGCGTGTCGGCGATCGCATTTATTCGTCTGTATTTATTGATTTATTTCCGCGTGAAACGCAGCCTTTTATGCGATTGTTTATTCGGGCTATGCAAACCAAAATGCCTTGGCGGATTTCTTTTTTGCTGGAAAGTGATGGGATGGCCGGTACAGGGGTGCGAAAGGCCTTATCTTCTGTATTAGCCGTGACTTCCTCACAGAATCGATTATTGAATGATGCATTGAGAGTGCTCGATTACATTCAGCTGAATACGGATGATGCGGTGGTGAAATTGAAAGTCAATGCGGTCACATGGGCGCCTGCTGATGATACGCGATTATTACGAACACGAGCCTCTCTACTGGCGCGGGCTATTGAAGGGTGGGGGTCTTGTGATGTATCAGAATATTCGGGGGATGCGTATCAATCGTATGTCGCGAGTTTGGTAGGGGTATCTGGTAAAAGTCCGGCAGTGGCGACATTAGCGCCCTTATCGCAGGCGATTTACATGTTGCCATTATTCCGTCCTGCGTCTCCATGGACTCACGGTGCTGTTTTATTTCGTACGCCAGATGGTAAGCCTTGGCCCTATCATCCGGGTTCTGGTGCGCAAACGACGTGGATTGATTTATTTTATGCGCGTCCGGGTTCTGGTAAATCGGTCTTGTCTAATGCGATTAATTTAGCGGTGTGTTTGTCAGCGGGACTCACGCGATTGCCGCGCATTGCCATTATTGATATTGGTCCGTCGAGTAGTGGATTGATTTCCTTGTTGCAAGATGCGTTGCCGTTTGAAAAGCGACATTGGGCGGCGTACCATCGGTTGCGGATGCGTCCGGAATATGCAATCAATCCGTTTGATACGCAGTTAGGGTGTCGGTATCCGACGCCACAAGAGCGCGCTTTCCTCGTGAATTTTCTGACACTGTTAGTGACGCCGGTAGGTGCTGATAAGGCGTATGATGGTATATCGGATATGTCTGGTTTAGTGATTGATGAATTGTATAAGCAGAAAGCGGATGATGGGAATCCGAATCATTACACTGCGGGCTTAGAAGAAACCGTAGATGGCATTTTAGAAGAAATTGGCTTTGTATGTGATGATGCGACCACGTGGTGGGAAGTCACAGATGCGTTATTTATGGCAGGTTTTGTGCATGAAGCGATGTTAGCGCAACGTCAGGCAATGCCTTTGTTGGCAGATGCGGCCGCGATTTGTCGTGAGCCGGCCATTGAAGATTTATATGGACGCATTTCGACGCCAACCGGTGAGCCATTGATTCACGGATTTGCGCGTATGATTTCGAGTGCGGTACGTGAGTATCCGATTATTTCGCAGATTACGCAATTTGATTTGGGGGATGCACGGATTGTTGCATTAGATCTAGATGAAGTCGCACGAAGTGGAGGGGACGCGGCTAACCGTCAAACAGCGGTCATGTATATGTTGGCACGGTATGTGTTAGCGCGGCATTATTATTTAACGGAAGAAAATGTGATGGATATGCCGGAGGCGTACCGACGGTATCATCAGGCACGTATTTTGGAAATTCGTGAAGATCCAAAGCGGATTGTGTTAGATGAATTTCATCGTACGTCAAAAGCGCAGGCGGTGCGTCAGCAAGTGATTCAGGATATGCGAGAAGGTCGTAAGTGGAAAGTGCAAGTAGCCTTATTATCGCAATCGGTTGAAGATTTTGATGAAGTGATGGTTGAGTTTGCTACTTCTATTTTTATTATGGACGCGGGCCCTGAACAGGCGATTCGTAAAACGAGTGCGATTTTTGGATTAGGGGCTACGGCAGAATTGGCGTTGAAGACGCGGGTACATGGTCCACGAGAAGGGGGTGCGACTTTCTTAGCGCAGTTCTCTACGAAAGATGGTTTGAATACACAGTTATTAACAGCCACATTAGGACCTATTGAATTATGGGCATTGAGTACAACGGCAGAAGATGTCTTCGTTCGTAATGCCTTGTATCAGCGTTTGGGTTCACGTGCGGCACGCAAGTTGTTAGCGACACGTTTTCCTTCAGGGTCTGCTGTTAAGGCCATTGAAGCGCTCTATGCAGAACACAAAGAACATGGCGCTACATTAGATGATGATGCGAAGTCTGGTTTGTTACAGACATTTGTGGAATCGTTGTTGTAGTAAAAGGGGTTAACGAGTCGTCCCCATATGCGCCACTGAATGACAACATCCGATGAATGCGATATTGCGCCACAGTACGGTCACACGATGGGTATACACGTTATCTGATTCTCCATCGGTGCAGCCATCGGGTGCTTCCTGAATCACGATGGTGACTGATTGTTTGCCGGTATGGGTTTGATAGGCTGTCAAAAAAGTCTTGGGCATGCCTGCGGCATACTGAGCGGGCACGGGTGTCAGTTGTAGGGTTTGGGTAGGGAGTGTAAGCGTCCAGTGTTTACCTAAGGTTAAGGACCAGGTTGGAGCGGTGCCCACACAGTGCAGGGTAGCGTTTGCCCATGCAGCACAAGAGAGTGTGGTGAGGAGGGCGAATAAGCTCTTTTTTAAGGCGTATTGCATCGATATATCCCTCGAATGGCATTGTCGCTCTGGCCCCGCGGACAAACCGCGGGGCAGAGGCGTAGTGACTTAACTAAACATGTAATACAGACCCGCTGTAACAGTCCACAAGTCATTATAGTTGCTGGTATTATGCGAAGGAATCCACGTATACAGCGCTTGAATCCCCCAGTTAGGTGTAAAGTAGTAATCAAAACCACCACCCAAACGGAAATCTACGGCACCGCTGTCGATTAGGGTTGATAAACTTTGTATGCCTGCATCAAATACATTTGCACCAACAGAGAGAATGAGATCAAAGTTATAGAGGGGTAAGTAACCGCGTGCATCTAAATACACCATGCTGGGTGTGGTATTCAGTGTGACCGCTTGATCGGGATTATAGCTGGTGTCATTACCCGTGATGGTTTCTTTAAAGAAATAAGAATAACCAAAGACTGCGGCGAAGTATTGCCCATACTTGAAGCCTCCCTCAAAGGTAATGCCATTAAATGAATCTGGAATGCTGGCATTGGTTAAGTAGGGTGTACCGCCTTGCCCAACAGTCCCTGCATCGGTTGCGATATTGGCCAGGCCATCTGCTTTCAGGTAACTATAGTTCACACCAAGAAACGGCAAGATCGGTGTCGGCATCGGTGGAATCACATCAGCAGGTGGTAATTCAGGTCCGCCTGCATAGGCAAATGTACTGATAAAAGCAGCGACTAAGGCACTGCTCATGAGTTTTTTATTCATTTCTTTCTCCTAAAAAATAAAACATCAATGTTCATGAATAGCGATATTCACTACGTTTGCAAAGCGTATGTGTTACGGTAATCAATGCGCGCAAAGACCTTAACGGAGTTTGAGAAGGGTGTCAAGGATGGGAGTATCTCGTAGCTTGTCTATTTCACGTTTAAATTTAATCCCCCCTTTGAAAAAGGGGGGCAGGGGGGATTTGTTAGATTTTATACGGGGGATTTATTACGCCCGTGTTGCTTTCACGACGCGTTTGACCAAACGGCTTTTCAGACGAGCCGCTTTATTTTTATGAATCAATCCCTTAGTCACCGCTTGATCTAGACTGGTTTGTGCTGCAGACAAAGTCGATACAGCAGCGGCATCTCTGGAGTCAGCCAGTTTCATGACTTTTTTAACAGCCGTACGCATGGCCGAGCGTTGGCCTACGTTGCGTTGACGGCGAATTTCAGATTGTCGTGCACGCTTTTTTGCTTGCTTCGTATTGGCCACAGATGTAACCTCCTCTAAAAACGATATGTATTCAATCAAAATGGAAGGCAACTATGCCGTTTTCTAGGATGCTTGTCAATAGTGGCACGAAAGGAGGTGAGTGATGTTGAATGCGGGCAATTTACAAGGTAAAACCGCTTGGGTGGGTGGGGCTTCACAAGGAATCGGACGAGCCGTTGCGAACGCTTTAGCCGCTCATGGCTGTCGGGTGATCAGTGTGGCGCGTACTGAAGCCACTTTGCGGACTGCAACTGATGCACTGAATCAACGTTATCCTGTCACCGATGGGCATGCCTATGTCGCAGTCGATACGGGGGACGTGTTTCGCTTGACCCAGGCAGTGGTACCTTGGGTCGGGAAAGTCGATATTTTAGTCAATAATACCGGCGGAGCACCCGCTGGCCTGATTTGTGAAGCAGGCGTGTCTGATTTCGAAACAGCTTTTATGCAGCATGTTTTAGCCAATGTGACACTCGCTAATGCCTTCTGGCCTGGCATGAAATCTCAAGGATTTGGACGCATTATTAATATAGTATCTACCTCAGTGAAGTCGCCGATCCCTTATTTAGGGGTGTCGAATACGGTACGGTGGGCTGTGGCGGCATGGGCCAAGACCTTATCTTATGAACTGGCGGCTTTTGGGATTACCGTGAACAGTGTCTTGCCAGGCTCTACTGATACAGATCGTATTCATGAATTGTATGCGGAAATGGCTGAACGAGAAGGGAAAACAACAGCACAAGTCACTGCAGAGCAAGTGGGTATGATCCCCGCTAAACGATTAGCTATGCCAGAGGAAATTGCGGATGTGGTGGCATTTTTAGCATCCCCCCAAGCAGCTTATGTGAATGGTGTAGCCCTGCCTGTAGATGGTGGAAAAACACGAACGCTCTAGGAGTGGAATAGATATGCGTCATAAACTGTGGCGAGGCACCTCTATTGTAGCGTCGATGACGCTGTTGTCTCGCATCATGGGGTTTGTGCGTGATGCGACCATGGCCATTTTATTTGGTGCGGGTCCCGCATTTGATGCCTTTGTGATTGCTTTTAAAATTCCCAATCTGATGCGACGCCTCTTTGGTGAAGGTGCGTTTTCGCAAGCCTTTGTGCCAGTCTTAGCAGAATATCGCACGCGGGAATCGCATGCACAGGTACAACAATTTGTGAATCACGTTGCAGGCGCGCTCGCATGTGCAGTTGCATTGTGTGTGGGTGTCATGATGCTTTGCGCACCCCAGGTCGTCTTGTTATTTGCACCGGGGTTTGCGCATGATACTGCTCGGCTGCAACTGGCAACCCATATGATGACGGTGATGTCACCTTATTTGTGGTTTATTGCGTTATCGGCTTTTCTCGGTGCGGTTCTCAATACCTATAAGAAATTTGCGATTCCAGCCTTGATGCCTGTTGTATTGAATATCGTGTTGGTGAGCATTGCGTGGTTGTGGGCACGTTATGCAGATATCCCCATTTATATCATGGCGTGGGGGGTATTGCTGGGTGGCTTTATTCAGTTAGGTTTACAGGTGCCTGCTTTAAAGTCATTGCAGTTGGTACCGCGTTTAGCATGGGGTTTTACAGATCCAGGTGTGCGGCGTGTACTAAAATTAATGGTGCCGGCTTTATTTGGGGTATCCGTTGCGCAGATCAGTTTGTTGCTCGATAGTTTTTTTGCCTCTTTTTTGAAGGCGGGGAGTATTTCTTGGTTATATTATGCAGACCGCTTAATTTATTTGCCGTTAGGGGTGATTGGCGTTGCCTTAGCCACTGTCGTGTTACCCTATTTGGCACAGTATCACAGTTAGCGTGCTATGCATCAGTATGCGGCAACGCTTGATTGGGCTTTGCGTACGATTTTATTGATTGGTTTTCCGGCAGCGCTAGCATTAGCCTTGTTGGCGGGGCCTATTCTGGCAACTTTAATGGGACATGGTGCATTCCACCAATATGATGTGCTCATGAGTGCGCAGGCTTTAGTGGCGTATACCGTAGGTTTACCGGCGTTTATGGCCGTGAAGATTTTAGCGTCTGCATTTTATGCAAGACAAGATGTCAAAACACCGGTGCGTATTGCGGTAGGGTGTGTGGTGGTTAACATTCTATGTAACTTGGCTTTAATTCACGTATTGTTGCATGTCGGCTTGGCTTTATCGACCGCTATTTCTTCGATTGTGAATGCCACGGCATTAGCCTGGATCTTAAAACGACGGGGTATTTATCAAGTCAGTCCGGGTTGGGGGCAGTTTAGTGCTCGGTTATTGTTAGCCAATGGGGTGCTGGCAGGTGGATTGTGGTGCTGTCGTGGTTCATTAGATGTCTGGATGCAATGCGGTGTCTGGATGCGTACTTCTTGGTTAATTGCATTGATGGCAGGTGGTTTCTGTCTGTATTGGTTGATGTTATATGTCGCTGGTTTTCGGTTGCGAGATGTGCGTCCACCGGCTGATGAGCCGTTGGCAGAAGGTGAGGTATTATGCGCATCATAAGGCATTGGCAACCACCGCTCGAAACCGGGTCTGTATTGGCATTAGGTAATTTTGATGGCGTGCATCGGGGGCATCAAGCACTGATTGCACGGTTGCAGGAGGTGAGTCGAGTACACCAAGTACCTGCGATAGTCATGACCTTTGAGCCGCAGCCTAAAGAGTGGTTGCAAGGTCGTGGCACTGTCATGCGTTTAATGACGCTTGCACAAAAGTGTGCGGCGCTTCGACACAGTGGAATACACACGGTTGCGTGTTTACGATTTTCATCCATTGCTACTTTATCACCTGAGGTGTTTGTTTCAGAAGTACTGGTGCGTGGGTTTGGTATGCGTGCCATTGTAGAAGGCAGTGATTTTCGATTTGGTGCTAAGCGCGCGGGAGATATTGCATTATTGCAGCAGTTGGGTCGAGAAAAGGGTTTCGATGTGATTACTGTGCCTGATTGTACGGATGCTGGGGAGCGTGTGAGTAGTTCCCATATTCGGGACGTGTTACGGATGGGGCAGTTAGCTAATGCGGCACGTTTGTTAGGGCGGCCTTACACCATGCGGGGATGTGTGGTGCATGGTGATCAGCGGGGGCGTACGTTAGGATTTCCTACCGCCAATATTCGTGTACGGCCGTGGGCAATGCCGATATCCGGTATTATGGCGGTGCGTGTGTCGGGGGCAGGGCTAGTGCGGCATCCGGGGGTCGCAAGCTTAGGGATACGCCCCATGTTTGAAAACCCGGTTCCCCTATTAGAAGTCCACTTATTTGATGTGGATATGGATTTGTATGGCCAGGTGTTATCAGTGGAATTGTGTCATAAATTGCGTGATGAAATGAAATTCGATTCACTGGCGGCGCTCGTGACACACATGCAAGAAGATGCGCGATTGGCGCGGGAGTTTTTATCAATTGCTTAAAACTCTCGCTGCCACACAAATTGGGTTAATGCTGCTAAGGCAGTACGAGCGGAGGTATGCGGCCAATCTTGGACCGTTTGCAGGGCTAAGGTCGCTTCTCGTTTGGCGGCATCCAGGGTGTATTGATCAGCGCCTGTGGTGCGGATGGCGGTAATAATCCGCGCGACATCTGCTGACCCACCTGCTTGAATGGCTTGTTCAATATGCAGGCGTGTTTCAGGGTCTGTATGTTGTAATGTGTAGAGTAAGGGTAACGTGACTTTTCCTTCTGCTAAATCGTCTCCCACATGTTTTCCAAGCAGGGCGGGATCTGCAGTATAATCGAGTAAATCATCAATCAGCTGAAAGGCAAGCCCTACATGTAACCCATACTGGTGCGCTTGTGTGTGAATCATTTCATCAGATGTCGCGAGGCGTGCACCAATTTCAGCGGCTGCTGCATAGAGCAATGCGGTTTTACGACGAATGATTTCACGATATTGGGGTTCTGTAAGGTGTGGGTCATGTGCTTGTGTTAATTGTAATACTTCGCCTTCTGACAGGGCATTCGTGGTATCAGCCAGCAATCGCATCACAGGAATATTGTTTCGGCGAGCCAGAATTTGAAAAGCACGCGAATACAAAAAATCTCCTGTTAACACACTACCTGCATTGCCCCATATCGCATTGGCAGTGATTTGCCCACGGCGCTCGGAAGACTCATCGACTACATCGTCGTGTAGCAGGGTGGCTGTATGTACAAATTCTAGCACTGTGGCAATTTCGATGTGTTCCGTAGATTCATGGAAGCCAAACGCATCTGCCACTAGGAGTAAGACCAAAGGACGCAATCGCTTGCCACCATTTTGTGTTAAATGTTCGCTAATTACTTGAATAAATGGCACATCTGACAGCAATTCTTGAGTCAGAAAGTGGTTCATGGCGGTCAAGGCAGGTAGCACAGGAGCACGTAGGGTCTCTAATGTAATAGCAGTTACTGTGCTCACAACGTATTAATCCTTCATCAATTTATGACCCTCATCGTAAGAGATCAAAGCCACAGCGTCAAGGTTAGCAGGTTGCAGACAGCAGTTCCCGCCATTTATGGCGGGAACTGCTTAATTGATTAAATGCTAAGCATTCGCCTCGCTTTTGCTTGCATCCAGGGGGGAGCGCTGCGCTGCTCCCCCCTGGCAACCCCCCATCGCTGCTGAAAATCATATTGCAGCCTTGTGTAGGGTGGACTTCGCTGCGCGTGTCCACCAGATAAAGAAGTCCTTTATTGCGCACCAACCTTAACTCTCTTAATGTTTGCTTAAGCTAATATTGTTTTAATGATGGACATATTTTGGATAACTTGTAATCAAAGAGAAGAGGATGAATTTGTGCTCATTACAACCAGAAAAACCACTCGGAGTACGCGGTTAATTGGACGTTTGATGCCAGCTCTGATTAGCTTAGGATTACTAACTGGTTGTTTTTACAAGGAAGATATGACGCCGCCAGATTATGTGCCTGCGGTTTCGCCTGATGCCGTACGTCTTCAGCATACCTATATTCGCGCATTAGAAGCACAGGGCCTGTCTGTAGTGGCACTAGGAGAAACGATTCGCATTGTGATGCCGACTGATCTCTTATTTGCGCCTACATCCAGTAACTTAACTGAGCATGGTCGATCCTTGATTGCACAAGTAGCTGATTTTATGAGGACCTATGATATTGAATCGCTGGATGTAGCCGGTTATACCGATACGACTTTTGATACATTGGGTCAGTATTCCTTGAGTCGCACACAGGCAGAAACTGTCTTGAAGCGTTTGGTTGCAGGGGGGTTACCGGCACAGTTAGGGGTGGCAACGGGTTATGGTAGTGCGAAGCCCGTTAGCCAAAATAATACAGCGAAAGGACGAGCGGCTAATCGACGTGTTGAAATTGCATTTCGATTTTATCCGCATGTTGCAAGTTACGAATAAAGAGGCTGACAATGCGTGTGGATTGGGACCAAGAAACACAGGAAAACAATAAACGGTATGCCAAACGGTATCGGCATATGTTGCGTCATATTACCGTTTTAACGGTCTTTGGTGTCGTCTTATCAGCGGGATTATGTGCACAGTGGCTGATGCGTCCTGCTCCTCAGTATTTTGCTTCTACCATCGCAGGTGAATTAGTGCCAATGCAACCCTTAAGCGCGCCGGTGGTGACACATCGTTATTTATTAGAATGGGCAGAAACAGTGGCGCGTGGTGCATATAATTTAGATTTTGTGCATTATCAAACTCAATTAAATACTTATTCCAATTATTTTACACCCGGTGGGTGGTCTGCTTTCCAAGGTGCATTATCTAGCTCTGGATTTTTAGATTCATTACAAACAAATAAACTCTCGATTTCGGCCATTGTTTCAAATGCCGCAGTGGTATTAGATCAAGGCTTGCGAAGCGGTCGTTGGACATGGACCGTACAAGTGCCTGTGCTGGTCACGTTTACCAGTGCGAGTGAAGTCAAAAAAGCGAATTACATTGTAACGCTGACGATTCAACGTGTGCCCGTATTAGATTTAACGCGGGGTATTGCTGTTATTGATTTTTCAGCAGAGCCTGCATAAGGGGAGAAAAGAGATGGCTAATGCAGAAAAAAATTCTCCTAACGGTGTGATACGTGTCTTAGAACGTAATGCGTTTTATCGTGACGGGTATAAGAAAGTTTTCACGATTTTCTTAGCACTCTTGGCGCTCGATGGTGTATTGTTTGGATTGAATGTGTATGTGGCCTTTACGCCACCGCCACCGCAATATTTTCCGGCGACATCTGATGGTCGTATTATTGAGGGTCACTCATTAACAGATCCGATTGTGACAGATGATTATGTATTACAATGGTCAGTTGATGCGATGCGCAACGCAATGAATTTAGATTATTTACATTGGCGTGATCAGCTGGAATCTGCGTCGCAATATTTTACACCAGATGGTTGGAATTCCTTTAAAGAAGCGTTACAAAAAACGAATAATTTAAAATCATTGGTGGCGGTTAATGCCGTATCTAATGTCACTGTCACGGGTTCTCCAGAAGTAGCAGAAACGGCTGTTGTGAGTGGACATTATGCATGGAAAATTGAAGTACCGATTGTGTGGACATACCAAGCAGATAAAGATCATACATTCAATATGCCCATGAAGATTACGATGATTGTGTTGCGTATGCCTGCGGAAGAATATCCACAGCGTATTGCGATTAACAATTTGATTGCAGATACAATTAGTGTTAACGCGCTCTCAGGTGGAAATAGATGATGGATAAACGATGGTTAGGTTTGATCAGTATTGTGTTCGTGAGTGGCGTTGCATGCGCAGATGATTTTGGCGTGAGTGCAGCACCTGCTCCTGCTGCTGCACAAACACAAACGACACCGGCACAAACAATAACACCTGCTATAACCCAAGCACCGGCAAATGCCAATGCAACATTTGGTACAGGTAGTACACCTGCTGTTGACCCAAATGATATCAATGAACAGGCATTTGCAGCGGCGGCACGTAATCTCATGCCTTTAACGCCTGAGCAAATTCGTGCATTACGTTATATGTTTGATCAAAGTCAACAGGCGGCTAATACCTATCCTGGTGTGCCGCCCAAACCGACTTCCAGTTCTGTTGTGGTGAATTTGTCGCCTGGTGCTTCGCCACCGGTGATTCGTTTGGGGCAAGGATATGTGACATCGCTCGTTTTTCTCGATGCAACGGGTGCCGCATGGCCGGTTGCCGCCACGGATTTAGGGAATCCTAAAAGTTTTAATATTCAGTGGGACAAAAAAGGCAATACGTTATTAGTGCAAGCATTAGATCGTTATCAATCGGGTAATTTAGCTGTGATGTTAAGAGGTATGGATACGCCCGTTATGCTGACATTAATGCCGGGGCAGAAAGCGATTGATTATCGTGTTGATTTACGGGTGCCTCGTATAGGGCCAAATCCTAATCCGGCGATGCAAGTAGCGCCGGGTACTGGCAGCGCTGAGTTAGTGAGTGTA
>Ga0155640_1154_pt1 | contig 16700 bp, 11 predicted proteins | sample RifCSPhighO2_12_FD_107297 | JGI IMG/M metagenome (GOLD analysis project Ga0155640, IMG submission 107297) | Gammaproteobacteria bacterium RIFCSPHIGHO2_12_FULL_45_9 | reverse complement strand
GAAATTCAGTAAAGATTACTTTCGAGCTTGAATAAAAATAATGTGTGCGTACGATAGGTACGGTGACGGGTATTGCAGCTACAGAATCGGTCGGGAAAGCTGTTTCAGCGATGGGTGTTGGAGGCAGTCTCTCTCTCTCTCTCTCTCTCTCTCTCTCTCTCGGGTAGATGTACCTCTGTTATCACGGACATATAGCGAAATGGAGAAGAAGAACTGATCACCGTTGTAGGAATAGGAATGGATAAAATGCTAAATTGCGGATAAATATGGGAATTCGCCGGTAATTCGTACAGTAATGCATTTAATTGTTCAGTGGATTCTATATGATCTGATCGTAGAAACATAATGTTATTATCCCATCGTAATTTGTTTTATATAAAAATAAATTAAATTATAGATCATTATTTGATTTTAAATGTTTCATATTTGGTAATAAAGAATTATTAATTTATATAAAAGATCATTCACGCTCTCGTATTGTACTTATATGGTAGTATTTTTTCTGAATGAATTGAGGTGGTGACATAAAAACAATATAGTTTCAACAGCTTATAAAATAACCCCATTTTTATTGTCGAGTTAACTTGACAGGATTTATGGTGTCGACCAAGATCGACAGTATGTTGGGTTGTGGCTTATACCGCTCATGATTCATTTTGCGGTTTCGATGTAGGGCGGACAAAACGCAGTATTTCAGACCATGGTTTCTCCCACCGCTTGCAACGCCCGTAACATGGCAGCGGCTTTAGCACGTGTTTCATTGGCTTCTGCTGCGGGGTCAGAATCTAATACAATACCTGCACCTGCTTGCACAGTGGCTTCTCCATTTTCAAAAGTTGCCATGCGAATCGCAATACAACTATTCAGATTGCCGTAACCATCAACCATAATGACAGCGCCACCATATAGGCCGCGTTGTGTGGGTTCAAGCGTGTGAATGATTTGCATAGCCCGTATTTTGGGTGCTCCAGATAAGGTCCCCGCTGGAAACGCTGACCACAATGCATCGAATGCGTCCAGTTCAGGACGCAAGGTACCTTGCACGGTGGAGGTTAAATGAATGACATGCGAGAACACTTCTGGCTTGGCGAATTCCGAAACCTGTACGCTACCTGGAACAGACACTTTGCCGACATCATTGCGGCCTAGATCCACTAACATCACATGTTCTGCCCGTTCTTTGGGGTCATTTTGTAAGTCCTGAATCAGTTCAGCATCTGAGATCGTGCCACGTCGCCGTGTGCCAGCAATGGGGCGTACTTCTACTGTGCGTCCTTCCACACTGACTAATTTTTCCGGAGAAGCGCCCACCATCGTCGTGTTGTTGTCTGCTTCCACATAAAATAAATAAGGGGAGGGATTAATGTGACGGATGGTACGGTACGCTTCAAAAGGATCAATCGTACACTGCACTTTGAATGCGCGTGATAAAACGACTTGAAAAATATCACCTATGTGCAAGTGATGTTGCGCTTGCTGTACACGTTGTATAAACTCCGCATCCGATAATGTTTCAGTGACTGTTTGGCTGACTGTACCGCTGACGGGCGGCGGTTCAAAAGGGGCTATGACCTGTGCTTTCAGTGCTGCTAGTCGTTCGATGGCAACATCGTAACTGGATTCATCTTCTACATCGATCACGGTCGACAGAATGCAGGTGCCGTGTTGGTGGTCAAATGCAATATGATCTTGATAAGCGCGTAAGACTAATGCGGGTAACGTAGTTTGTGGGGGGGTATCAGATACTTTTTCACATAAGTGTACCGCATCGTAGGTGACAAAGCCCGCAACGCCCCCACTGAACCCCCGAATCGGATGTGACATCTCTGCTCGGCATCGCTTATGGTAATCACGTACGGCGGCTAAGGGATCCCCCGCTAGGTCACGTCTGTGCCCATCTGCTTCTTCTATATACGCTTTGCCCGCTCGTACTATAACGGAAGAAATAGGGTGAATGCCAATATAAGAAAAACGCCCATCCCGTGCTTCTGCGGCATACGACTCTAATAAAATAGGATGTGGCCCCACACCACGTAATCGTTCGAATGTCCCAATAGGCGTCAACCGATCGGCTAGCATCTCTTCGTACACGACAATGCGTGGATGAAGCTTGGCAAGCGCTAAAAAATCCGCCTTCGTTAAGTGTTGTAATCTCATGTGACCGCCCATTTCTTTAAAAAATCCGCTAGTTGTGGGGAAATATGTTTCAGTGCGTTAGAGCCGCGCGTGATCTTGGCAATACTGACGTCTAACGTGCTGGCCATGGTGCGTTGCGTGTTGTGCCCTTGCATTAAGGCTTGCACAATCTGCACACGGTCTGCAATGTCTTGCTGCTCTTCAGGCGTGAGTAAGAGGTATAATAATTCCGTCAATAAACCCACGCCGTCCGCCGCGCGTAACAGCTGCTCGAGCGGAGTGGTGGATAACACTTTATGCATGAATGACCTCAAATGACGGGCTGTACTCATGCAATAGTACAACAGGATATCCGAAAAGGCAAGTGGTTCAGCGAGGTTCGTACGCTATCTGGGTGAGGGGGAGGCCCTTTCTGTCAAGCTCGTTGTCGGTGGCATTGTCGCTTCCGGGGTATCAAAAAATTGCAGAGCGGTGCGTGCCCGTTTTGGGGGTGGTTCATCTTGGCAGTAGGTTGATATGAGATCGAGTCCTGCACTGTATTGTGGGGTATTTGCAAGCGATATGACCACGTGCTGCAGTTGATCAACGTAAGTCTTATTTTCCTTTAAGAGCCAGAAACAGAAGAGATCTAAGGCGGTTGTATTCATCAGGAGATGATGCACTAGTTCGGGCAGGTATTGGAGAAAGAGCAATGCCATGGCTGGTGTGCCTGATTTTTTGAGTAGGTGTACGAAGGTAGTAGCGTCATTTCTGGCCTCTCTCTTACCCCAATATAATCCATGGGGTGTACCATAGGTGAGTAAGGTTTGTAAGTCTTCTATCGACCATTTTGATACTAACGCTTGTTGTAAGATATGTCCGTGTCCTGGTAATACAGGATTGATGGGAAAAGGTAGCGTGATTGTGGGGTTTCGTCCGAGTAGAAAGGGAATGAGTATCGCTTGTTGATTCTCAACAATATGACACAATGGATTACTGAGGTGTGGCAGTAGGCGGGTGATGGGTGTTTGAAAATAGCAAACATGGATGTACGATTTCTGAAATGCGAGGCGTTTTTCCGGTGTTGCTTTCATGCATTGAAATAGTGTTGTGAATGCACCTTTTTTTCGCGCAAGCTTGAGGAAATGCTCTAGCACGTTTGCTGCCATTATTTTTTCATGACACTGTATCAATAAGGGGATGTCTGCCATCTGAATAAGCGCATCAAGGAGTTCTGTGCAAGCTGAAAAATCTGTGATCAGTTGTTTTAACGTGTATATACTGGTTGCTTTCAACAAGAGACTGACGTTTTGAATATGTTGTGTTTCGCATGCCAGTAAGAGGGGCGGCATGCCGATATCTTGTGTGACATCACAGTCAGCATTTCTGTAAAAGAGGCTACACAGTGAAGGAAAATACTGTAATAACAGAATGATGTTAGCGGTATTTTTCGTCAGAACGGCTGCATGTAATACGGTAAACTGATATTGCTCAGTGAGTACATCATCAGCATCATTGTGTGCGCGTATTGTTTCACAGAGTGGTTGAATAACAGTGCATGCAGCATTTTGTCTGATATGCAGCATGAGTGATGACATGTCATCGGGCGTCTTGGGTATGGCGCCGTGGTTGATCAGACATTGTATGATCTCCGGATGGTAATGCTGCAGGGCACATTGCAACGCAGGTGAAAGCATTGTTGGTTGAAACTCAGGCGTGTGAATCAGTGCTGTGACCAATTGTTCTACGAGCGCGTGTTTTGTATGGCGTATAGCGCATATTAATGCACAATCTCCCAGCGGAGGAGCTTGCAGTGGGTGTGCACCGAGCGCGAGTAAGTATTGTATGGTAGGTTCTGCGTGTAGACATCTGCCTGTTTGTTTCAGCAAAAATGTGGTGAATAAAGAGAGCAATGTATAATGGGTGGTGTGGTGATGAATATCAAACGGCAGAATCGTGAAGAGGAGGGGTGTGGCGAATAGTGAGGCATTGCAAGAGATAATGAGGTCCATTAAGAGCGTAGATTCATGGTCTAAATGCGCCAGTTGTTTTGAGGGTGGCAGCAAAGAAGGACGTATGGTATTAAAATGGATGTACTCTCGTAGGTTTTCTAATAGCGTAAGATAGGATGATGAAAAACATTGTGGCATAGCCAAGATGATCATCATCAATTTTTCCCACATGTGCTGTGGGGTGAGTGGTGTTTGTGTGCTGAGGTGTTCGATAATATAGGTGAGCCATTTTGCGCTGTATGAAATACATTCAGTAGTGTCTTGCTCATAATCTAATGTCGTTAATAAAGCAGTCAGCGGAAAATGGGTATACGCCTCAAATTTTTCGTGCATATAACGTGCAACTGTGAGACGTATTAAAGTGGGATCGGCTAAAGAGAGTAAGTGTCGTAGTGGATCAGGGTGTGGGTGTGGGTGCGGATGATTATTGACGACATGAAAACAGAGTTGATGATAGAGGGGTAAATCACATTTATTTTTCGGCCATTTTTCGATAAGCAGGATCGCAATAAACCATAATTCATCATATTGCGGATCATACAGGGCTGTGCTCCAGGGTTCAGATTCCAGTCGTTTGATGCAGTTTTTTACCCACGCATACCCACCCATTTTGAGAGGGTGCGCGGGTGGCGGCAGAAAATTCAGTTGTATATGATAGGCTTTACAAGCAACGCGTAATGCAGGCAAGTGCATTGCGTCAATGGGTGAGGCAATGTTGAGCGTATTTTTGGGGTGGGGTGAGAGTGCACTATCTTGTTCGATATATTCTCCGAGCAAATAGATGAGGATATTGGGGTTCTGTAAGGGTATTGCTTGTTGTAGTAGTTGCGTCATCAGAGCATAGAGGACTTTTGTAGGCCATTGTGCGGGTGCTATATGGTGCTGAAGTGTCGTCAACACCAGACGAAAAGCCTGTTCATCTTGTTGATAGCGTGCCAATGTGGCACACAGCATGACGCAGCATGATTCGTTCAGTGAGAGATGAGATGAAGGTGGTATCCACGTGAATTGTTGTACCCACGTAAACAGTTCGCGCGTGAGTGTGATGCACTCTTCTGTGGGTTCAGCAGGCAATTGAGTATAATAGCGTTGTAGTAGAAGTGCATTCTGTTCTACCAATGCGGCTTTCCATTCAGTGATACGCATCGTATTTTCCTCAAGGCGAACGAATTGACGAAAATGGGAGATCGGTATCTGCCTCATTCAGGGGAGAATCATTGAGGAACGCGGTTGGTGAAGGGTGTCGATCATCAATTGTACGGGTGCGTTTACGTGGAGATTCGATGAGGTGAGCGGGGGATGGTACCGTGATTGAGAACGGAAAACGATGGCGTGATGCGCTGTACAGCGTTCTCCAGCGTATTTGGTACTCTGTCATACGATTTCGCGTATCTTGTGTGGTATCAGGATGTACCAGTAAATATTGCAGAATGGTGGGTTCATTTTCCTGCCCTGGTCGAGATAACAAAACTGAAAAGAAAGTGTGAAATGAGAAATTGGCTTGTTCTAATAACGCGTGTAATAAAAAAGGTGGGCACACATTTTCAACGAAGTGATGACACAGTTGATGAATGTTTTCAGGGGTTGCCAGTGCGTGATTCAGTAAGCGCATCCATCGAGCGTGTATATTCAAAGGCTGTAATATCACAGTGATTGCTGTGGGTGTTAACAGAGCGAGCAACGGAAGTGCTTGTAACAGGGTATCGATTGGTAGGGCAATACTGTAACGTAGAATTTGTGCTTGGAGGGGCGGTGGGATGGGTGACGTGATGTCATGTGTTAACCGTGCGGTGGGGCCTAGTAGATGATGTATTTGTTGTAAAATGCACAGCAAGAGGGAATCATGGGTAGCGTATATGTGATGTTGAATTTGGTAGATAACGCCCATGTGCCTCAATTGCTGTAGGAAGGCTGCTGTTTGTTGTAACCGTATGGGTTCTCTGGTTGGAAGAAAGAGACATTCCAATAATACGGATAAAGAAACGGTGTGACATAATGCTTCCAGCTGACCGGAAAATAGCGTCAGTATGGTCGCATAATGTATTTCTCGTGAGAGTATGTTGCTGATCAATGCGCGGCGCGGCACAGGTAAAAGCGATTGGAGTGCAGAGGTTGCGTGTTGGAGTATATGTTGTAATGAATAAGCGCACTCGTTTTCTAGCGTAGCCTGAATGAGATTATGAATATACCATGATGTATGCCATTGGCTGTGCTGCAGCGCAGTTAAGAGGATGGAATCGATTGTGTGGATTGGGTAAAGTGAGCGTGCGTCTGACAATATCGCGAGGTAAGGGCCTGCGGGTAATTCGTTATTCCAACAGGTACTGAAATCAGGGTCTGCTAACAATAATGAGCACAATAATTGTTGATGTGTGGGAGACCATAGCGGCATAGGTATATTAAATAAGAACGCATTGAGCGTACCTTGTGTTTCTGTTAAAAACTGCGTTTCGGGATCACGATAAGTGGCACATACCAGTGTGGTTGTAGGATAGGGGCCTGTTTCTATAGACAGTGTGATGAGATTGGGGGGCTCTGTGGCGGGTTTTGAGGCTTGTACTTGTAAAGGTGTTTCTGTTGTTTCGCTGTAGAAGTAGCGTATTGGGCATTGTTTCCAGCTGGTTGGTTTGAGATAGCCCGTTGTGATAAGACGTTGAATGATAGAGCGTAATAGGATGGGTTTCGCACTGGGTGCTAATTGGTAGTGATTGTCAGCGGTGATGAGTAAGAGGTCTCCTATCTTGAATGTGGTGTCGGGCCCGAGTGTATTCAAGCAGTGTGTGATACCTTCGATGTCTGCTGCTATGGTGTGTGCTGTGAGTGAGGGAAGGATGGTGATCATGGTTTGATAAGCCTGTGAAAGCAGTGCTTCTATCATAGGTAACGTTGTGAAACCCTCTTGAAGTGCCATTCTGAGAGGCGGTAAAAATGGCGCTAGTTTTGCAATCGGTTGTGTGAGGGGATCTGGGTCTACCGGTAGCCCATATGTTTGGCGACAGACATTGAGCACGCCGGTCACGTAGTGAACATGGTAGCCCGATTCTACAGCATTTGCAGGAATGGCATGAGTCGTAATATTCGTGATCAGTTGTTGGCGATGATACTGTAATCGATGATTGAGATCACGATTAACGTCGATCCATTGGTCTATGATCGATTTTGCAGTGCTGATTTCATGATGTACACGGCCAGCACAATAAGCGAGTCCGTCGGATAATATGAGGATGATGCGTTCTGCTTCTGCGTCTGGAACGTGTGTGCCGCGTAATCCCGCTACAATCGATTCTAATAGGGGTTTTGCGTTGGTGTAGAGTAGGTGCAAAATATCTAAGCTAGCGGTGTAGGGTGCGTTCAGGAATTGGTTTAGAAAGCGCTTACTATTCGATTGTAATGCAGCCAAATTTCTCTGAAAATCTTGTCGTGTAATCATGTAATCGTCATGTGTAAGCGGTGGGGGTAGGGGGAGTTTGTCACCTATTCTCTGTTGATATATGAGCGTGAGTAGGTGAAATAATTCGTTGAATTGCGCACGAAAAGCTTCAAACTCGGGTGTGATCGGTGTTTTTTCTGTGGGTTTTTCGGATATGTCTGACCAGATCCATGCTTTGAGTGCCGGGAGGGATGTGGGCGCATGCTGGATAGCCCCTGTATACAGGGGCATATTGTGTGTCCGGTCAGGGGAGGGAGATTCAGGTGGTAGTGTAGTAAAAAATTGAAGCGTAAAAAAGGGGTGCAGTAGTTTCCAAATGGTATTAACTGGCAGGGCATCCTGTAACATACAGTATTTATTCCTTGTGCAGAGTGGTCACTCTGCAACACATTACCGGAGTTTGCTTAAACTAATGTTATGTTCGGCAGTTTTTTTGTCATGTACTGAGAGCATGGTTAGTACTTTCGGCTAAATACAATCCGTAACCCGAGTGATTGATAGTGTGTAAAGCCAAAGAGGTTTTCTTGACGACCAAAATGTTCAAAGCTGTTACCTGAGCTGGGGTTCATAAATTGATCTTCATGTATTGTAGGTCGTTCTAAAACGTAATGTAAAACAAATTGCCAGCCGCCTATTAATCCCTTTTCTGTGACCAGCAGTAATTTGAGTGCGCGCTCATTTTCTTCTAATTGATAATCTCCTATGAGAATAGGAAAGCCTGCTTGCTTGCATGCTTTAACTGTTGCTCGCGTCTTGAGATTCAAAGCGACATAGGCAAATCGATTAACGACATATATTCGGGCGTTTAACCCTAGCATATTTGCAGCAACACACACATTATGGGGTAAAGAACCTGTTTTGATCCGCCTGAAATACTGATAGCCAGCGGGCTCATGCGCTAATTTCCATTGTGCTGCCTCCTTGGACGTTAAGTTGGCAGCGGGTGGTGTTGGTGGATATTCTGGGGGTGAGGCGGTCGCTAGTTGATCTATCTGTGCGCGAATGTCTTCAGGAAATTGGGCGCGTTGTTTTGCATCATATAAACCACTGGTCACGTAAAACAGAATAGATTGGTATAACTCTAAGGTATTGGGATTACTGAAAATATCCTCATGCAAAGGCCAGCCTTCCGCAGGCGGATTGGGGAGGCCAGGCACGTAGAAAGGCGGGATGCGCAGGGCCCCTAATTCAACAGCGGCCACCAATAGTACGGTTGGCCCACAGGACATTGGGTAATATTGTCTGGCACTGAAATCTCGGCTCATACAGGTCAGTTCTCTTTTTGTGACGGCTGGACATATGTTAATTATAGTACTGGTTCAAAGGGTTGCATTTCATAACATTCACGCCAACGGCGTTAGATTTTTTTTCTTAGCCGATGCATGGCGTTCGCGCAGTTCTACATCAATATAGCGGTCTGTAATGGCGCTGGAACTATGCCCGGCATCATCTCGTACATGTTCGCGTGGTCGGATTTTGACATCTTCCGAGATGCCCGTATGCCGCAACCAGTGCACAGTTGCTTCTAATAAACTGTGTGCTTCTTCATTGAGCCCATCGGTTTCAAATTTTTGAATCGCACGGTCAAAACAATGTTGCACAATCTTGCGAATATGGCTCGTGTTACTCACAGGGCCTCGACCTCTTTGCTTGGGGATCAAGGGCGCGTATTCTGTGGGGGCTGGTAATGCGGGCAAATTCATGCTGTGTCGATACCGCTTTAATGCTGCCAGCATCGCATCACTCACGGCGACATGGCGCTCTTTGTTGCCCTTACCCACCGTGGTAAACCACCATAAACCATCATGGTCTCGATAAAAATCGCCCATCTTTGGGGTCCATCGATCAGACGCAGTTAATTCAGAAATACGTAAATACATTAAATAAAAAGCACTCATGATGAATAATGTACGTTCATGTGAGTTGGGATCTTCTGCTGCCATGTCACGTGCAACATCAATCACATATTGCCATTGTAATTCACTTAAGCGTCGAATTTTGGGTTTTCCTTGCACTTTGCGCAAGAACTTACTTTTCTGGCGAATGTGTGCAATGGGATTCACTTCTGTACGTTCTGCTTGAATGAGAAAATTATAAAAGCTGCTCAAAATAGCGAAAATTTCTTTTAGCGCATTTTGCGATAACATATGTTTATGAGGATCCGGCGTATGACCTTGACGACGCAAGGCTTTCGACACGGTAGCTGTGAAGGGGCGCCATGTGGAGTTGGGTACGCGAGCTCCGGCTTGTTCAATAAAGCGCGCCACTTTTTGTGTGCCAACCCATTCAGCGGGGGGGGCTTCGCAAAAAGTAATGTACGCTTCTATGTCTGCCCGTCGCAAATCAATTATCGATTTTTTGGCAACTAACCAGGACCAATGGAGTAACCGTTCTACTTCACGACGGTATGCATTAAAAGTCGCTTGGCTACCATTATAGCTTACTAAAAAATCAGCAGCCCCTTCATAGTCCGTTTGCGTGAAGGGAAGCGGTGGCAGATGGGGTGGGTTGGTCTGTATTCCCTGTGCTAAAGTATCGAATAACGGTTCTGGAATCGGAATCGTCATCATCTCTCTCCCTTTCAAGCCTCAGTGTCTCTAAGTCTACGGCGTTTTTCACTGAAAATAAACGACGAGGTGGCGTAACGGCTAATTCAAGCCCGCTGTCGTAAGGCTCTATTTCATCGCTATCGGGTTCGGGTACGGGAGCGCGAAGCGGCGCGCGCTGATTTTCTGCCATGATGTTTTCAACAAGAGGGGCAGGATCTTCTGCAGTGATGAGCGCATAGACTTGCAAGGCTTGTTGCCAATCTGCATCCGCACACCGTTTGACTGCTGTCAGGTAGCCCGCTGATTTGAGCATAAACAGGGTATTGTATAAGTTGATAATCGCGGTATCTTGCCAAGGACGTGCTTCATTGACTGCTGAAAGCGTGGGTAGAACAGGATAGGCACGAATCAAAAATAAAATATTGCACCATGCTTTTTCTAACGCAGAATCTTTGACAGACACATAGGTTGTGTGTGGAAAGAGTAGCGATACCCAGACTGCATAAGACAGTAAGATGATGGTTTCTAAGCGAGGTGCTTTTTCTTGATTCTTGCGTAAATTGGTAAATAATACATGTAGTTCAGTGACTGCTTCACAGTCGAGGATATCGTGCTCGATCTGACGAATGAGCCGTGCTCTGAAATTGTAAAAAGTTTGATTTTGATGCATGACGGTAAGCTGTAAACTATCATAGAGTTGCTGGGTGAACTGTTTTAAATGACGTGGATCTGTATCTGATAGCCTGCATAGTTGATACACTAAGGGCGAGACTGCGGTGGGTGTTTGTGTGATTAAGTTGTGAAAAATAGGTGTGGTGTTTCCCCATCTTCTGAGTGTGTAATATTTAAAGACACAAGATTCAAAATGCGTATCAATGTCTTGTTCCGCAAAGATTGCAATACTCTGTAGTAAGCGATAAACGATATTGAGGCTCGGGTAACGCATGTGAGTTCCATGAAAAAATAAAAATCGTACCAGTCCCGTGAGAGATTGTTGGTGGTGTATGCGGAATTCACGTTCTTTTCTGTAGAGTGCTACGATTTTGTTGGATAATGAAATATATTTTTCTTCTCTGTCTCGGTAATTAAAGAGAGTTGCACATACCCTATAGCATAATGATACGTGAGTCACTGTGTGATCAGGTGTTTGTATCAGTGTGGTGAGATCGTTTTTTAAGCGAGTAACGCCTTGGTTTTCGACATGTAGCGATAATGAAAAATGCTCGGTACTATCTTGCATGATCACGAGGAGTTGTTCTGCGATCTCAATAGCCGTACGATCGTCATGACGGATTTCCATGATGGGATGCAATGTTTGCGTTGTTGGAATCACGTATTGCGTCACTGCTTCCAAGGGTGAGCGCAAAATATGATACAGGATATCCCAATAATGATCGTTTTTTTCGAGCTTCTTGAGGTCTACTTGCCATTGCGCTAGATTCGGTGTCTTGGTGAGCCCATAGGTTTGATACAGTTGCGCCAACTTGTCTATTTGTGCGGAAATCAGAGTGGGTGGTGCTATTGTCAGGTGGTGCCAGAAAGATTCTGTAAGCGGTAAACCATCCGGTAATTGCGGGAATAGGTGTTGCACGTGTGCCAGTAAGTGAGGGGGGCATGTTGTAATCAGTTCTGCCAGTCGTTCATCGTCTGCTATCCGTGTACGGTGCGTGTGCCAGCAGAGTGTGGCGGTTTCTAACCAGTCAGTGTGTTGATGTAGAATGGCGTATAGGCCTTGCAGAAATAGGTTCGGTAAAAAAGAGTCATTCAATGCATCATCTGCGAGGGGAATTAAAAAAGTGTGTAGCAGGGGTGGCAATGCGGCGATGGTGTCTCTGGTTTTCCCACGATATTGGAGAAAGTGAAATAAAATATTTTCTCCAACTACGTGCAGAGTAGGGTATTGTGGTACGAGTAGCAAGCAAGAGAGCCGATAAATAAGGGTGGGGGTGGTGATTTGTGGGGTGTGTTGTGCTTGCCTTAAATAGTGTTCTGCTTGGGTGAGCGGATCGTGTGCTATTCCGAAGAGGCGTTGTATCCAGGAAGGGTGTGGAGATTCTGTACGCGCGATAGCGATCATACGCAGCGCATATTCGAATACTTGTGCACGAGCCATGTGTGGTAAAGCGATCGTGGTGACGAGCACATCATAAGTTGCTTTAATCATCTCAGGTTGTTGATTCTGCAAGGCATGATATAACGCCATTTTAGTAGTCGCAGTGATTGTTTGAGGGTCTTGAAATAGGATACTGGTATCTGCGAGTGCTTGAAGTCGTTGGTATTTCGCTTCCCAGAACGCAGGTTTTTCAGGCCTTGTGTCTTCACGGATTAATTGTGTCAGGTTCTGTAGTAATTGTGATACGGTGCGGCTCTGATGATCACTGGGTGTTTGGTACTGTAACAACAAGCGACAAATGAAATAAACGAGATCCGCAATTGTTTCAGTGTGATAAAGGTCAGGGTCTTTGATTCTTTCCAATAACTCACCTTTGATCGTCGTTAATGCATGCGTTTGCACAGTACTGATAGGCGCTATCTTGAGAACGGCATTAAACATGCCGGCAAGTAATTGTGGGGATGGGGGTTGGGATGTGGATGGGGTTGGCGTACGCATAACTGACTTTATCTCCTATCCTGCAATTGATTGATTTTTCCAGGTTCTAAATAATGTGATCTCCCCACAGCATTTCTAAAAATAGCTTCCAGGGAAGGCATTCGATATCTTGATTTAATTTCTTAGGTTCTGATTCGAATGATACGATGATAGATCGTTTTACGGTATGATCCTCTTGTAAAGCCTTGAGCGCCTTTGTAGCATGATGATCAATTCGCGTAGAAGTTTTAATTTCAATAGCGCACTCCATATCACCCAAAATAAAATCCACTTCAAGGCCTGCACTTGTTCGCCAGTAATAGAGCGGTAATTCCGGATTTCGGTAAGCTTGATACGCTTTTAATTCCATTAATATAAAATGCTCAAATGATTTCCCGAATTCCCGTGAACCTATCTTAGGTCTTTGTCGTGAAAGATAATTCGCGAGACCTACGTCGAATAAATAAAATTTTTCAGTTTCAACAAGGCGACGATCCAACGTCTTTTTCCAGGGTTGGAGTCGGTGGCCGAGCAACGTGTCTTCAAGAATTTGGAAATAATTTCTAACTACTTTGGCGCTGACCCCCGATTCTCTTGCTACATTGGTATAATTGAGTATTTCTCCTGAGGTCACAGAGGCTACATGTAGAAATTCAGAAAAACTCGGAATATTTTGTACTACTGCTTCGGCTGCAATCTCTTCTTTTAAATAATCAGCAACGTAAGCTCGCAAATCTTGTATGGGATCAACCGACAGTAGGTGAGGAGGCAGTAAGCCGGTCATCATGATTTGTTCGATATCCAAATCCTGAATTTCAGGGGAACATAATGGCGGCATTGTATATCGCCATGCGCGTCCACCTAATAAATTAGCATGTGTTTTTCTTAATTTTCTTGCACTAGAGCCTGTCAGTAAGAATGAGATATTCTTGTTGTCAATGAGCCACTGGACTTCATTCAAGATATCGGGAACTTTTTGTACTTCATCAATCACGATCAAACGGTCTGCGTCACTATAACGTTCGCGCAGTAAAAAGGGTCGAGAAATGTAATCCGCGAATACATCCGTTTTCAAGAAGTCAATAACAATCGCCGTTTCCATATTTTTACGGATCCAGGTGCTCTTTCCAACCTTACGTGGCCCCCACAAGAATGCTGATTTAGTGGGTGGTAAGTTGATAGTCAGTAATCTTTCTTTTATTTCCATACGAGTAGTATACCCATTCAAAATCATAGTGCAGCCTTGCGTAGGGTGGATAAAGTGTAGCTACCCTCTCCTGAGTGATTATAAGCTGTATATCTTCCCTGTCAAGGCATATTTACATGTAATTTAGCCTCTTAATGGAAAATATTCCTGATTTGCACTGTGTGATGGGTGCTAAGGTAATCTGGAAGGGGAGTCAAAACTCAAGGCATTTTTGCCAGTCATTTTCAGTATCTTTTGGAGAAGATGCCCACAGGGTGTGGTTGCATTTGCGCCTTGGAGGGGTCATGAGTGCCTCATCATCCGGGTTTGTGGGTGATGATGACCGGGATACTAGCATTTGCCAGCGTTGTCGCTGCTCGTGCACTTGCTCTGCGGTGAGTGCATGATAGTCCGCGGTTCGCCATGGTGTCGGGGGTGGTGTGGTATGGCGTGGCGGTGTGCTGAAACCGTCGATGATAACGGGCGCGTGTACTGGGTTTAAGAGCGTGGGCGTTAAGCAGCAAGCTTCCCACCGTTGTAGCTCCCAACGTAGCGTAATATGGCGGCTCTTAGGCTGACAACAGGCTGGTAGCCTGGATTAAAGCCCGTTTCTCCGACATAGCCGACATCCATGTTTATGGCGGGTGGAATGCTGTAAATCTTGTGATCTGCTCGCCCCCCCTAAAGGGGTCGAGCTTCCAAAGATCAAGCCGCCTTTACAGGCAGCCTGACCCTCTTCTTTTTTGACGCTTCTCGGTCCGATGCAGATAAAGGCTTGCCCTTATCCGTCTTACTCATGACTCCACGCCCTGTACCAGATGACGATAAAACACCCCGCTCTGATAACACCGATCCAGTGTCTAAAATAAAATGAATTGCTCTCTTCTTAATAATCAGACTCGCATTTCTGTCTGCATTATCTGTATGCCCGCAACGCCCGCACTGAAACAATGCTTGGCTCTTTCGATTGTCGGGGTGAATGTGGCCGCAATCCGCACATTCTTGACTCGTGTGATTAGCCGATACTTTAAATACCGCTTTTCCCGCTTGATACGCTTTGTATTCCGTAAAGGTTTCTAATTGATGCCAACCCTTATCCAAAATGGCTCGATTAAGCCCTGCTTTTTGAGCCGCTTTGTTGGGTATAAAGTTATTCTGCGGGTCTTGTTGTGGTTTTGGGTGCCGCGTCATATACGCTGTTCTGAGATCTTCGAAAATAAAAATCTTAGGCGTACTATTGATTAGCTTTCGACTGGTCTGATGGCAAAAGTCTCGTCTGATGTGGGTTGATTTGGCGTGATAAGCCGCTATCCTGTATTTTGTTTTACGACGATGACTACTGCCTTTTTGTTGTCGGCTTAAGCGTTTTTGTAACCGCTTGATATAACGTTCAGCACGCGCTTTATGTTGCTTCTGTGCAGGCGTTAAATCAAATGCTTGATCTCCGGCTTGGGCCGGTATCACCACACCTCGATCAATGCCAATCGTATACCGCTCCAAATATTCGCGTGTTGCGCCGTGCAAGTAGGCGAGGTGTTCTTGACCTGTTTTGAGGTCTCTTGCATCTTGTCCATTATCATAACAAAACGAAAGGGTATATCGGCCCCGCTCTTTTTTGATATACAAAGAGTGGGGCAGCTGAAATGCACGATGCTTTTTAAACGATAAATACCCAATGTTATTCCGTTTGCTCCCGATAAACAGGCGCGTAACGCCGTCTCGCCCTTTCTCGAAGCAAAACAACTCACGCGTAACATGAATGCTACCCTGATCACTTTTGGACTTGCGTTTTGGTTTACCGCACTGCCCTTTCATGAACTTCTGAAATGTTTGATGCCAATTGACTGCACTGTTTCTTAAAATCTGACTGGGGCACAGAGACAACCAAGGCGTTAATTCAGGGCTTTTAAATTGTGCCGTGGTCTGATCAATCGGTGCATAAGTGCCAATCGGATAATATTTTCTCGCAAATGTTGTGTAGTAACGCTCTTCATCACATTTAGCATTCCAGATCAAACGCGCACAACCCATCCATTGGCTTAACACACGCCTCTGATGCGCTGTGGGATTGGCTTTGAATCGAATACCCATTAACATCGTATATTCCATTCGCTATAAATGATACGCGATGCTAACATCCAACATGATGAAAATCAATTCTAACATGAGGTTACTATGTACGAATGGAGAACTGGCAGATCCTGCATTTTTAAAAATCATCTCCATCTTGTCTTTGTTACAAAATATCGCCAAGATGTGCTTACAAAAGAAATGCTCAATCGACTCCATCATATCTTTCAGGAAACCTGCCTGCAAATGGATTGCGAGTGCCTGGAATTTGCGGGGGGAATTTTGGGAACGCATTAAGAAAAAACTGTGGGGAAATCACTTCTGGTCACCCAGTTATTGCGTAGTTTCCTGCGGCGGCGCAAGTATCGAAACGGTAAAGGCCTACATCGAAAATCAGCAAGCGCCGCCTTCTGAAAAACAAATCAAACAGTCTAAGGCGATATCAGGCAGAACACGATAACATCACATTCGCTTGACCCGCCCCTAAAGGAGCGGGATTGCGCTCACCATTCGTTCAACAAAGGCTCTTTGTAAGGGGGTCGCATGATTGAACTGAAATTTACGCATAGTTGGGTCTTTATAGTAAATGATAGATAAATAGCCATCGTACCGGTTGATGCTTAATGTATTCTTAATTCTTCATGCTTAATTTGTACCTTTCTCAGTACATGACAAAAATTTCAATGAACCCCGATATCCGCTGGAAACAACGGTTACAGCATTTACAATCCGCTTTTTTGCAGCTCCA
>Ga0155640_1162_pt4 | contig 17042 bp, 18 predicted proteins | sample RifCSPhighO2_12_FD_107297 | JGI IMG/M metagenome (GOLD analysis project Ga0155640, IMG submission 107297) | Gammaproteobacteria bacterium RIFCSPHIGHO2_12_FULL_45_9 | reverse complement strand
AAGATGTCGATTATCTTGCCGTTTCTTTTCCGCGCAGTGCAGAAGATATGTTGAAGGCGCGTCATTTGATTGAAGCGTATCACGGTAATGCGGGTGTGATTGCAAAAATTGAGCGTACAGAAGCGGTGGAACATATTGATGCGATTATCGAAGCCAGTGATGCGGTGATGGTAGCGCGCGGTGATTTAGCGGTTGAAATTGGTGATGCGGAAGTACCGCTCGTGCAAAAAGACATTATTCAGCGTGCGCGTCGGTTAAATAAGCCGGTGATTACGGCGACTCAAATGATGGAATCGATGATTACCAGTACGGTACCAACGCGTGCGGAAGTATCGGATGTGGCCAATGCGGTATTGGATTATACGGATGCTGTGATGTTATCTGCAGAAAGTGCCGTGGGGGCACACCCGCCGTTAGTGGTGGCTGCGATGTCGCGTGCGTGTTTGGCTTCAGAGCGGCAAGAAAATGTGTTTCGTATCAGTCATCCGCCTGAATGGCGTTTTCGTCGTATTGATGAAGCGATTGCCATGGCGACCATGTATACAGCCAATCATTTAGATATTCGCGCGATTATTGCCTTAACGGAATCGGGTGCTACAGCACTGTGGATGTCACGGATTCAATCCTTGATTCCCATTTATGCGTTGAGTCGTTATGAAAAAACATTACGTCGCATGACATTGTATCGCGGTGTGTATCCTGTTTTATTTGACCCAACAGATCTGTCACGAGAAAAGGTGAATAGTGCGGCATGTGAGACCGTTCGTGCAAGCCAAGCAGTTGAAAACGGAGACTTGGTGATTTTAACGAAAGGAGATCACATGGGTGTTGGGGGTGGTTCTAATGCGATGAAGATTTTGCAGGTTGGAGAGATATTGTAAACGGAGGAAAAAAAGAATGGCTTTAATTACGATGCGTCAATTATTAGATCATGCGGCAGAACACCATTATGGTGTGCCGGCGTTTAATGTGAATAATTTAGAGCAAATGCGTGCGATCATGGAAGCGGCGGATGAAACGCACAGTCCAGTGATTGTGCAAGCCTCAGCGGGGGCACGTCAGTATGCGGGGCCTTCGTTTATTCGTGCCTTGATGTTAGCTGCTGAAGCGGAGTGGCCGCATATTCCAATTTGTATGCATCAAGATCATGGTGCGTCGCCTGATGTATGTCAGCGCTCTATTCAATTGGGGTTTACATCGGTGATGATGGATGGTTCCCTGCATGAAGATATGAAAACACCGTCAGATTATGCCTATAACACCGAGGTGACACACTTGGTTGTGAAAATGGCGCATGCGTGTGGGGTATCTGTTGAAGGGGAGCTCGGGTGCTTGGGTTCATTGGAAACGAAACGTGCGGGGAAGGAAGATGGTTCGGGGGCAGAATGTGATTTATCGCATGAACAGTTACTGACAGATCCTGAAGAAGCAGCGCGGTTTGTGCGAGATACAGGGGTGGATGCCTTGGCCATTGCGATTGGCACCAGCCATGGTGCATATAAGTTCACGCGTCCTCCGACGGGAGATACCTTGGCTATTGATCGCATTAAAGAGATTCATCGTCGGATTCCCAATACCCATTTGGTGATGCATGGTTCTTCCTCTGTCCCGCAAGAGTGGTTGGCTATTATCAATGAATTCGGTGGGGATATGGGCAAGACATATGGTGTGCCGGTTGCGGAGATTCAAGAAGGTATTCGGCATGGTGTTCGTAAGGTCAATATTGATACAGATCTGCGGTTAGCTTCAACCGGCGCGATTCGTCGTTACTTGGCGAAGAATCCATCTGCATTTGATCCGCGTAAGTATTTAGGGGAAGCGCAGAAAGCCATGCGGGGAATTTGTCAAGCGCGTTATGAAGAGTTTGGTACTGCAGGACAAGCCAGTAAAATTCGTGTATTGTCATTAGAGCAGATGTCGCAGCGTTACCGTTCAGGGGAATTAGAACAGAAGGTATTATAACAAATGAGTCTGGATCTTTTATCGTGCATGCAGGGATTTATGGCGATAGCAGAGTATGGGGGGTTTTCGGCTGCTGCGCGGCACCTCCATTTGACTCCCCCTATTTTGACGAAACAGATCCAGCGACTCGAAGCGTATGTGGGGCGACCCTTATTTGAGCGGACTACGCGGTCTGTTTTATTAACAGAAGTTGGGCGGACGTACTTAACGCATGTCCGCCGTATCACAGCCGACATTGAGGAAGCGCGTGCTGCGGCCAATAATATTGAACGCGAACCGCATGGTGAAATTCGATTAGGTGTTCCTGGAATATTTGGTTTTACACCTTTTATCAAGATGTTACACGGATTTTTGGCAGAGCACCCCAAGATTGTTTTGCATACGGTTGAGGCGGGTGGGTATGAAATGTTTGCGGACGACAAGGTCGATATTTTGATTAATGAACTCGACTTGCATGACCAACGACTGAACCAAGAGTTTTTAGTGGCGTTACATCGAGGGATTTATGCATCGCCTGCCTATTTAGCAGAACACGGTACCCCTGCCGCTATCGCTGATTTGGAACAACATAATTGTTTGTTATATCGACCTATTTCACCGTATGGAGAGTGGCGTGTGTCGGCGAGCAAGAAAGTGCGGGTTTATGGGAACTACTCTTCCAATTCTGGACAGAACTTGATTTGTGCAGCCGTAGCGGGCATGGGGCTAATATGGTCTCCTGCAATTACACTTCAGGATCGGTTGGATGCAGGACAGTTAGTAGAAGTGATGGTGACTGATCAACCTTTTGAATCTCCGTTTTATATCTACTATCCACCGACCCGTCGTGGGAGTAATGTACAGCTGTTGGTAGACTATTTGAAGCGCAGTATGCAGGAATTTGTGGCTAATCTGTAAGATTTTCATCCCGCTAAAGATTTTCTTAAGTAAATTATATTAATATATAGGTTAATATCACTTCTGTTTACTTAAGAGGGGTTCCCTATGTCATTTGCACTTGCTTGCCGCGCCGTGCAAGGCAGAATTCAGGAATATCAGAATCGGCTCGCGCAAGTGTGGGCCTCTGGTACTCGTAATCAGGTCGCTTGGGATGCGGCTATGCCAGAATGGGAAACAAAATTCATCACTTGTAGAGAGTGTCTCCTCAGCTGGCTCGGTGTACTTGCGGAAATTGAGCAAACTGAAGCAAAATTGGCGCTCATGCACCTGAATCAGACGCTTGATGCATTCAACCGTCATGCTGATTTGGTGGCCTTGGAGCGTATGCTGTCTCATCTATCTGCTCCGGTCATGAGGAGGTAGCACGATGGGTATCCTGGAGGACTTATGTAAACTGGAGGAGACTGTTGCAGACTATAAACGCAGCCCCCAGCTGCCTTTAACTCACCGTCAGTATCAGGATTTTCTACGACTGATGGGCTTGCCAGAGAATATGCAACTAACTGATCTCTGTAAGGATTTGCCGGGTGCTTATCGGAAGCAGTGTCTCAAAGTGCATCCCGATAGGCATCGTGATCACCAGGCACAAGCGACGGCTGCTTTTCAGGTACTCACCGATATTTGTGGGATTTTAAACGAGGTTATTCAGCAAAGCAGGCAAGTTGAGATGTCATGTGCACAGCCTACCACATCCGCCCTATACAAGAGCACACGGCCGCCTCGTCACAACCCTTTCCGTGCATTAGCGCGTCAATTACGGACAGAAGCGACTCCTTTAGTGAATGCAGTGTGTGAGCGACGATATGGATTTTTTAGGGATAATGCCGAGAGTGTCCTACAGAAAGGCATGAAAGCGGCTGTGTTGGATCGGTATGCAACTGCATGGGACCTTAATTTGCAGCCAGGCGACTTTCCATCGCTTGCGCAAGTTGTGAAGGAATTACAGTGTGATCCTGCGAAACCATGGCCCAGGATGACGGTAGAGGATGTATTATCTGGTTTATGGAGCCATCGTGTGCGGGACTTATTAACGCGCGAAGGTATTCCATTGTCGTCAGCGCCAGATGCGGATGTGTCGCCATCACCCTGATGGGTTGCACAGAAGTCGTAGCGGTATATAATGGTTGTCAAAAATAGACCATTGTAGGGGATCATTGCCGTGTTCCGGGTGCCAGAAGCGTACCGTAAGCCGTTATGGATTGCGATTGCCCTGCATATAGGGTTGATTATAGGCTTGTTGTTGAAGCCAACTTCAGTTTCTTATCGAACGGATATACCAACGACCATTGTGCATGCCACGGTGGTGAGTAGTACAGCCTTACGGGCGATGACGCCGGTCGTGCATCAGGCTCCCGCATCGATGCCTAAGCCATCTGTTCAGGCAGCAGCAATGGCACCCCCGCCCAAAGCGGCAGTATCGGTGCAAGCACCGACTATCGCAGTGCCAACGGAATCACCGGATGCTAAGTTGCTAGCTGCACAAGCAGAAAAAATGAAAACGGATGCTATGCGTCGACAAAAAGAAGCGGAAGCCCGAAAAATCGCATTACAAAAAGCCGCATTACAGAAAAAAATGGAAGCGATGCGCGTAGCGGAATTGCAAAAAGAGCAGCAACAATTGCAGCAGAAAATGCTAGAAAAAGAATTGGCGCAAGAAGAAAAAAAATTACAACAACAGCAACTTGCTGAAGCGCGCACACAAGCTGCACAAAAAGCTGCAGAATCACGGGCACAAGCAGCGGCTAATCAAGGTGTGTTGGATCGTTATCGTGCGGCTATTTTGCAAGTGATTGGTCATAATTGGCATCCACCACAGCAAACTGATTTAAGTTGTCAGTTAGAAGTGCGTGTGGGGCCAGGTGGTGTTGTCTTAAGTGTGAACTTATTGCAAAGTAGCGGTGATCCGGCACTGGATCAGTCTGCAGAAGTGGCTGTCATGAAAGCTTCGCCCTTGCCAGTGCCAGAAGATGCTGCATTGTTTGATGAATTCCGCACTTTGCATATTCGCATGTCGCCGCAAGAAATCACGTAAAAAATAACGCAAAAAATACTTGTATCTGAGGTATCTCTTCTGTAGCATGCGCGCTTTGTTTTCAGAATAAGGAGCGTTATGCCGCAGTTATCGATTGAACGGTTTGTAGAAGTTGTTTGGTCTCGCATGGAAGAAGAGTGGGAAGGATCAACTTGGTTTACCGAGCATGCCGGAGAATTAGCTGACTGGGCGGATTGGGCGCCGGAAGTACACAGTGCATTTTTGTATCCGGATGATCCATTATATTATGTTTCTCCTCCGTTGCGGGCTGTGCAGGTGGATTCACCGATTGTACCGACTGTGTCTAGTCACGTGTTATTGCAGCATCCTTTATATCGATTAGTGAAACAGGGTGTGGTCCGTGTCAATGGTCGTTGCCCTATGTTGCCTTCGGCAGACAGTGTATGGATGAAGGCGTCACGTCATCCAGAACGCATCTTGTTCTCTTTATTGATGACTTTGTGGTGTGAAGGATTTCCGTTGGCAGCAGTGCTGCGATTATTTTCAGCAGAATATCATGAACAGTATGAGCGTATGTTAGATCACGTATCGGCACATGCGGTGGTGATGATGACGTATATAGCGCACACCTTGTGTGTCAAGGTACACGCGTGCAGTGTGGCGACACATCAAGTTGTGCGTTTGAATTTAGTGGATTGTGATGGGGCATTGTATAATGGCCGTTATTTTGCGCAATTGAAACGTGCGACAAAATTGGGAGATGGCGCATATCATATGTATTCGTTGGGGGGGTTGGAATTTTCGCATGGCCCTCTGCAGTATGAGTTACAAGATCCATTAGTGTATGCAAATCCCAAATTGTTAGCGGCATTACGTAATATACCGCGAGATACCTATTCGGAAATTTGGTTTGGTACGAATCGGCAAACCTTGCCATTAGATTTATTGAATAGTCATAAAGAAAAAGCGGTGGGCCGAATACCCTCTGAACTGGCACATTGTGCGTTACCTAAATTGGCAGACTATCTGAAATTACCATTTCGTGATGTGACGCTTGAAGATTTATGGCGTCTCTTTTTGCCGCTGAATGTAAAGGAGCGTTTTGATTCTTACAAGGCGAGTTATTCAAACCAGATTCGTACGTGGTTGCAAGAAGATTCTGCTTTATTTGATCCGACTAAAATCGCATTAATTTATCGTGCAGCACATGAGGCCGTCAAGTTATGGCCAGGGCATGAAATTGGATTGCATTTGTTTGATGATCGGCTCGATATTTTGCGTCTCTTGCAAGAATATTTTATCTTGTATTCAGATAGATTGCCGTACGGGACTTATGTCTATTTACATGTCTATAACGGTGTTGAGTTGTATCTGATGCATGCGCCTTTAGCAGGAACGGGCCCGGTCAACTATCAGTGGGAAGAGACAGTACGTGCCATGCAACGTGTGATTGGTGCTACCAGTATGGAAGTTCCGCAACAATCTACAGAACGCCATCAGTTGTATGCGCAGATCGAAGCGGCGATTACAGCGTCATTTGTTGAGATGCCCGCTGTAACAACGGCACCGCGATGGGCAGCACGATTATCTCTGTTTGCTGAGGCCTCTTGTGGTCGGGAAGAACCGCAGATGGTGTGTGGTGCACGAACTGAAACGGTTCTCTACAATAACGCTTCCAGCCCATAGACAAGATGGTCTAACGTCATTACCTGTCGACAGGCGAGTAAAACGCCGGGCATCATCGATTGTCGATCAGTGGCACGATGCGTAATCGATAGCGTTTCTCCGGTTCCACCAAAAGACACAGTTTGTTCTGCAAAGACACCGGCTAAACGCAGAGAATGAATTAAAATACCGTGATGCCGTTCACCTTGTGCGGGTTTATCGTTGTGTGCGGGATTGGCGGGTTTAAAATGTTCAGCCATTAATGCGGCGGTTTTAATCGCTGTGCCGGAAGGCGCATCGTGTTTTTCCGGATGATGTGTTTCAGTAATTTCAGCATAACCAAAATAATGCGCAGCATCCTTTGCATAGCGCATCATTAAAATCGCACCAATAGAAAAATTCGGTACTACCAGGGCGCCTCGTTTCTCTTTTTGGCATGTGGTGCGCAGTATGTCTAATTGATCGGGCGATAAACCCGTTGTACCAATGACGGGGCGAGCACCTGATGCTAAAATAATATGGGCGTTTTCAAATACCGTGGCGGGGGTGGTGAAGTCAATCACGACATCAGGCGCCACTTGCTGCAATTGTTGTGCGAGGGGGTCGCCTCGTGTACTGCTTCCCACTAATTGACAATCTGGCGCCGCTTGAATGGCATCTACCGTCACACGGCCCATCTTGCCGTTCGCCCCATTGACCCAGATTTTGAGCATGTTTTATGCTGCTGCAAAATTGGCTGAAACGAAATCCCAGTGAATGAGACTGAAGAAACGTTCTACGTATTGCGCCCGATCATTACGGGTATCAATATAATACGCATGTTCCCAGACATCACAGGTGAGTAAGGGGGTTTTGCCTTCAGTGAATGGATTGCCTGCATTCGAAGTGCTTAATACGTTTAAGCTACCGTCTGTTTGTTTGACAAGCCATGCCCAGCCTGATCCAAATTGGTTGAGGGCAGCTTGTGTGAACACATCTTTAAATGTCGCAAATGATCCCCATTGTTTATTAATGGCATCCGCTAATGCGCCTGTAGGCTCGCCACCCCCTTGTGGTTTGAGGCAGTGCCAGAAAAAAGTATGGTTCCAAACCTGGGCTGCATTGTTAAAAATGGCGCCATGCGCTTTTTGCATCATGGTTTCGAGTGTGGCATGCTCAAATTCCGTGCCGGGAATTAATGTGTTGAGTTTATTAACATAGGCTTGATGGTGTTTTCCATAGTGAAAAGATAACGTTTCTGCAGACATAAAGGGTTCTAAAGCATCTTGCGCGAACGGCAAGGGGGGTAAGGTAAAGGCCATTTTCATTCTCCTAATGTCCATGTCATAATGGGGCTTGAATCATACACAATCTCGGAGGGCGCTTGCAAGTTTAACTGATCATGGTAAGATGTGGGCTCTTTTGGGCGATGGGGTGTCGCCAAGTGGTAAGGCACGGGGTTTTGATCCCCGCATACCTAGGTTCGAATCCTAGCACCCCAGCCAATAACTTCGGTAAGGTGCTTTCTGTGTCTGTTTCATCTGAAATGAGCAACATTCGTATTTTCCATGGTAGTAGTAATCCTGAACTAGCAAAAATTGTTGCGGATCGGCTGCAGGTTCCTTTAGGGAAGGCGCATGTAGGTCGTTTCAGTGATGGTGAGATACGGGTTGAGATTTTAGAAAACATTCGTGGGCGAGAAGTATTTATTTTGCAGTCTACGTGTGAGCCGACCAATGACTCATTAATGGAGCTGATTTTATTGGGTGATGCGGTGCGTCGTGCGTCAGCTGCGCGTATTACGGCGGTGATTCCTTATTTTGGTTATGCTCGTCAAGATCGGCGTGTACGTTCATCACGGGTGCCGATTTCGGCAAAAGTAGTGGCTGACATGTTAGAGAATGTGGGGTTTGCGCGGGTTATTACGGTAGACTTGCATGCGGATCAAATCCAAGGGTTTTTCTATATTCCGGTTGATAATGTGTATGCGACTTCGGCCATGTTTGAACAAGATGCGTTATTGCGTGTGCAGAAAGACCCTGTGATTGTATCGCCTGATGTGGGGGGTGTGGTGCGTGCGCGTGCGATTGCGAAACGGTTTAATGATCGCGATTTAGTGATTATTGATAAGCGAAGACCGGGACCCAATCAAGCGGAAGTGATGAATGTGATTGGTGCGGTAGAAGATCGGCATTGTATTATTGTAGATGATTTGGTTGATACGGCGGGCACCTTATGTCATGCAGCGGTGGCCTTAAAAGAAAAGGGAGCGAGGACGGTTTCGGCTTATTGTGTGCACCCTGTGTTATCTGGGAGTGCATTAGATAACATCATGCAATCGCCCTTAGATGATGTGGTGGTGACCGATTCCATTCCATTGCGGGGTGAGGCGCTCTCTTGTCCGAAGGTGAGGCAAGTGACATTGGGAGATTTGTTGGCTGAGACGATTTCTCGTATTCATTTGAAGGAATCTGTCAGTTCGATGTTTGTTGATTGAATCAAGATGATTGACGTTTATAGCCTGGCACACTACAATTCTGGGCTTAGTTTTTGAGTGGAGAGTAAAATGGCGCATTCTTTAGAGTTATTAGCAGAGGTTCGTACAGGGTCCGGTAAGCGAGACAGTCGTCGGGTGCGTCGCGAGGGGTTAATTCCAGCGGTGGTTTACGGGTTAGGGCGTCCTTCTGAGCGGGTTTTGTTGTCGCACAACGCGGTCATGAAAATCATGAAGCGTGAGAGTTTGTATTCTCATTTGATTCAATTGAAAGTAGGTGATCAGACGGAAACTGTGATTGTGAAGGATATTGAGCACCATCACGTCAAGCCAGCGGTACAACATATTGATTTTCAACGCATTGATTTATCGAAAAAATTTACAGTTCGTGTGCCATTGGTATTTGTGGGTGAAGCGGTGGCGCCGGGTGTGAAGGCAGGCGGCATTGTGTCACATATGATGACAGAATTAGAAGTATCCTGTTTACCGGGTCAGTTGCCTGAATCGATTCAGGTTGATTTGTCGAAGGCAGGTTTAGATACGACTATTCACCTCTCTGAAATTGCATTGCCCAAAGGGGTTATGTTAGCGCATGCGATTCAGGATGCGGATCATGACCGTCCTGTTGTCAGCGTCCATAAATTACGTGCTGCTGCAGAAGTAGAGTCGTCTACGGAAGCCGCAGCAGGATCGACTGCAGAAGAAGCACCTGCTGCTGAATGAGTGCGGCGCATACTACTACCGGTATCCGATTGATAGTTGGATTAGGTAACCCGGGTGAGGAGTATGCACGTACACGTCATAATGCAGGGGCATGGTTTGTTAACCAATTAGCTGAGCAGTTTCAAGCTACCCTGCGGGTTGAATCTAAGTTCCATGGGGTCTGTGGGGCATTCACTGTTTCGGGGACCCGTGTCTGGTTATTGAATCCAGTCACTTATATGAATCACAGTGGTCGTTCGGTAGCGGCATTTGTAAAATTTTATCAATTACAGCCGGCAGAACTCCTCGTGGTGCATGATGAGTTGGATTTACCTGCTGGGGTCATCCGCTTTAAAACAGGGGGTGGGCATGGTGGCCACAATGGGTTGCGGGATGTGATGGCGGCATTAGGCTCTGCGGATTTTCATCGATTGCGTATTGGTATTGGTCATCCCGGGCATCGTCATGCCGTATCTGATTTTGTTTTAGGTGAGCCCTCTGTTGCAGATCGCGAGTTGATCTTGGCAAGCTTTCAGCGTGTAGAGCCGTTATTGGCAGACCTGGTATCGGGCCATTGGAATCATCTGCAAAAACAATTGCATACGAGCGCAGACAAAGGGGAATAAAGCATGGGATTTTGTTGTGGTTTTGTGGGCTTACCGAATGTGGGAAAATCCACCTTATTGAATGCGTTAGCGCGTATGGAAGTCGCTCAAGCGGCAAACTATCCTTTTTGCACCATTCTGCCCAATGTGGGTGTGATTGCTGTTCCCGACGCCCGATTGGCGCCTTTGGCAGAGATGGCTAAGTCACAAACCACGATCCCCACTACTGTTCAGTTTGTAGATATTGCGGGATTAGTAGCGGGTGCGTCTCAAGGAGAAGGGCTGGGTAACCAGTTTTTGTCGCATATTCGGGAAACAGACGCCATCCTACATGTGGTGCGTTGCTTCGAAAATGACGATATTACCCATGTGGCCGGCAAAATTGATCCCATTGCCGACGTAGAGGTCATTCAGACTGAATTGGCCTTGGCAGACTTAGACACCTTAGAAAAGGCTTTAATTAAATTTGGTAAGGAGGCAAAACGGGGAGATAAAGCTGCTGTCGCCCTGATTGCCGTATTAGAGCAAGCGAAAAACGCCTTGAATGAAGGACAGTTATTGCGTCAAAGTATTACAGATCCTGAACACTTAAAGATCCTGCGATCGTATTCATTTTTAACCCTCAAACCCACATTGTACATTGCGAATGTGGATGAGACGGGAGTGGCAAACAATCCACACGTCGCGGCATTGCAGAAACGAGCCGTGGCAGAAGGTGCGGATGTGGTCTTGGTATGTGCCGCGCTGGAGGCTGAAATGGCGGCTTTGTCTGAATCAGACCAAGCAGAATTTTTGGCGAGTGTTGGGTTATCAGAACCGGGGTTAAATCGAGTCATTCGAGCAGGCTATGCGTTGCTTGGCTTGCAAACGTATTTTACAGTGGGGCCGAAAGAAACCCGTGCTTGGACCATTCGGGTAGGTGCTACTGCGCCTGAAGCCGCGGGGGTCATTCATACTGACTTTGAGAAAGGCTTTATTCGGGCAGAAGTCATTGCTTATGATGATTATATTCGCTATCGGGGGGAACAAGGCGCTAAGGAAGCTGGTAAATGGCGCTTAGAAGGCAAGGAATATATTGTGAAAGATGGCGATATATTGCTATTTAGGTTCAATGTATAGATGACTTTTGCTTTTTAGAAATTAGTTTATTAATCGTTCTGCTATAATATCTTTATCTTCTGTCATAAGGAGGGTGGGGTATGCGTAGTCAAAGTGCAAATTCAACTCATCTCGCTTATCAGCCCTATGTAGGGGTGGGGGCGGTAGTGCCTAACTTCTATTTAGACTGCTGCGTTTTAGCATATCAGATTTTTGCTCAAAGTACGTTTTGGAAAATAGACCCTTTTACGGAAACTTTACAGAATAATACCTATCGTCGAGAGTTATTTGAGCATCTGAAGTCTAAGGAAAGGACTGGTGAGAGCTTAGGTCCTGCCCATTTAGACCCTTTATATCAATACTACGAATATGTAGACCCACGGGTTGGGGTATTTTACCGCGGGGCCTTGAATGCTTATGGGTATTTTGCACCACCGGCGTGGGTGTCTGCGATTCAGCAGGTATTTTTGTGTTACCGACGTAATGCAACAGAGGCGAGTATTCACTATAATCCGGAGCAGTATGTCATTATGCCTCAGTGTCAGTATAAGAATGCTCATGGCGACAATGACTTATATTGTTTTGAAGGTGAGTCTGGATACAATTTTAAGAAAAGTACGCGAGGCATGCGTAGTTTATTTGGATTTGTGTTGCATGATAAACGCTCACAACGCTTGGTCATTACATTTCGGGGGAGCCGGAGTGGTAATGCAGTGCGGGGTATGGTGTCTGGGTTTTTCAGGGGTTCAGGCAATGCGGATTGGGTGTCTGACATGAATAGTCTGTCGTCATGTGTGGATCCGGATATCAGTCCGACAGCGGGCAGTGCTGTTGGCATGAGTTATGTATTAAAATCCTGTTGGACCTCTTTGCTGACTATCCTTACGTTTATTTATAAGGGGGATGGCCCAATTATCCAAGAGGTTGTCATTGCAGGGCATAGCTTAGGGGGTGGATTAGCCGGGTTATTGAAAATTGCACTGCAACTTGGGGAGTATGGTGATTTAGTAGAGCGAACGACGGGTTCTCCACTCTTTCGTCATGCTAAGGCCTATATTTATGGTGCGCCTCCTTTTGGGGATGGGCGCATGCAAATGCAGTTGTGGCAGTCGGGATCAGTAGATCAAATCCGTCACTATTATATTGGTAAGGATATTATTACCTGGGCGCCTACGTTGAGGGGGCAACTCAAGAGCATGGGTACATCAGACGTTATGGCGGCACGGCCTAAGCTGACGGTCAGCGCGGCGCATGGACTGGAGGAAATTCGAGCACATCTCTTAGGGGCGCATGTACAGTCCTTGCAGGCAATGGCTGCCACTCAGGGAGAAGTGCTCGATTTGGAAGATCAACAGCTGTTCACACGGGCGCAACAATTGTGGATCACGGCGCCTTCATTGGATGCATTGAGTCAGAAAATGGATGATGCAAAAACGGCGTATGCCCGTGCATTTAATATGGAATATTGGGCCTTTTTATGGGATGAGCTCCAGGCAGTCTATCTTGAGAAACATCATCATTACAAAAGTTCGCGGGGTAATATTTTTAGTCGGGATTTTTTCCGTTCTAGTCGAGATAACGTGGAAAATTATCGGGCACAGTGTCAGCAAGCTAAACAGTACTTTATGGATAAGTGGACTGTCCTAGAGTGGGGTCACACAGAAATATGGGCCTCGTCTTCATCCATTAACAAAGGGTTGCAATCTCAATGGGGTTGTACGGATGGTATTGTGGTGCTGGGTTTTATTTGTGCCTTAGTGGAGACCCTCTGCGTTCGTCTGCGACCCAAAAATGTTCCCTTAGATAAAAATAAAGAGGGGATATCAGCTCATCATGTCATGGCGATGTCTATTCAATTTGCTACACTGACGGATCGGGTGGATTTTTGCAATACGGTGTTTTATGGCGTCAACAACTTAATCACTTATTTATCTCGCGCTTCGGAAGGTGCAACGCTCGTTAAATATGCGGTTCATCACTTCAGTGACATCTTAGTTGCAACAATGCCTGATCTGGCGTCAGTACAGCAGCTGTTGGCGAGAGTCAGGCGTCTCCCAGCAGAAGGTTTTGGCCAGAAAGCGGAGCAGTAACGTAGCCGCAATCCCACGCCGCGCAATATTATTTCTTTTTATATTATTAATTAATTTTTATATTGTTCATGATCAATATCTGATTCTTTATTATACTTATTATATCTTCCGTGGTAGAAGGGGTTTATTATGAATATGCGATCAGCAGACTTAAATAATTCATTTTATCAGGACGTTGTACAAACCGCACAGCATGCAAACTATTATTTAGAATGTACCATCTTGGCTTATCAGCTGTTCGCACAAACGACGCTATGGAAAATTGATCCCTTTACAGAAACATTGCAAAACGATACCTATCGCCAAGAGTTATTTGAGCGGTTGAAGGCGAAGCCCATGAGTGGCCCCAGTTTAGGTGCGGCGCACTTGGATCCTCTCTATCAATATTATGAGAATGTAAACCCACGCCAAGGGGTCTTTTGCCGAGAAGGGGTGGATGACTATGTGTATTTCACACCACCGGCATGGACTTCTACGATTCGGCGTGTATTTCTGTGTTACCAGCCGAGTAAAAGAGAGCGTACTGTGATGAATCCAGCACAGTATGTTGTAGACTCCCTGCATGATTATGGGAATGGAGAGAATGATTTGTATGCTTTTGAAGGCGCATCTGGACACAATATTTCAAAAGGCTTAGAAGGTACGCGCAGTTTATTTGGGTTTGTTTTGCATGACAAAGCAGCCCAACGTTTAGTGATTACGTTTCGAGGGAGTCGAAGTGGTGATCCGGGACGTGGGCTCAAGCAGGGGGTATTATATGGGTCCGGTAATGCAGATTGGGTTTCTGATGCAGATAGTCGGGCCGGCATCACAGAGCCGCGCATCAGTTCAGAGGGTAATTGTGCTCGGGGTATCAGCTATGTGTTGAAGGCTTGTTTGACTTCTTTATTGAAGGTACTGCAATACGTTTATCAGAATCTAGGGGAGCAAGAAATCCGTGAAGTGGCCATTGCGGGGCATAGCTTAGGGGGTGGATTAGCAGGTTTATTAAAGGTCGCGCTTCGTCTCGGAAAATATGGAGATAAGATTGAGGAGCTAACAGGGTCTCGTGTCTTTCGTCAGGCAGAAGCTTACATTTATGGCGCTCCCCCTTTTGGAGATGGATTATTTTGTTTGCAGTTATGGCGCTCAGGAGAGTGGAACCGGATTTATGATTATTATATTAATACTGATGTGGTGACGTGGGCTCCGGATTTTCTCACCCCTTTCTTCAGAGTGGGTAGATCAGGCGTTGTCAGGGCACGCGCGGGACTCAGTATGGCGGCTGCACATATGCCAGAAGAGATCCGAACTCATGTGGCCAATGCGCATATGCAGACCCTAAGGCAACGCGCAGAAACGCGCGGAGAAATCATTAGTCTGGCAGATCAACAAGCGTATGCAGCGCGGATACAACAATTGTGGGTATCTGTGCCTACATTACGTGAGTTGATAGAAAAGGTGCCGGACGCAAGAGCGGCGTATCTGAGTGCATTTAATTTAGAATATTGGGCTTTCCTCTGGGGAGAATTAGGGGCGGTCTATCTTGAGAAACATCATCATTATAAAAGCTCACGCAGTAATATTTTTACGCGGGAATTTTTCAGGTCCAATCAGCACAATGTGACAAATTATCGTACGCAGCTCAAACAAGTCAAATGCTATTTCATGGACAATTGGACTGACCTCGAGCAACAGCGGGCATCGATTTGGTCGGATAGTGGGAACACTATCCAGAGTAGACTGCAGGCTCAGATGGGATGTACAGAGGGAATTGTGGCAGTAGGCTTTATTCAAGCAGTAGTAGAGCTTCTGTGTACGCGCCTGCAGCCTACGATTGAGAATGTAGCGGGGCCCATTCCTGCATCTCAGGTGATGGCGATGTCGATTCAATTTTCGACACCTGCTGAACGGCTCGCTTTTTGCAGGACACTCTTTTATAGCGCCTATAACTTGATAACCTATCTCGGTCGGACTCAGATACCGGAATGCCAGACGCTGGTGTGGTACGCGTTGCGTCATATGACAGATCTGCTCACAGCGGCGATACCAGATTGTCTGCACACGGCATGGATTGATCTTTTCAGCGAAATCAGGAAAGTGCAAGCTATGCTCTCGCGGGAAGTCGGTACACTGCGTTAATGGGTGGGATATAAGGTCTGTAATGCACTCTGCAACAAGCGGCCTTGGCACAATTTTGCTTTGGGATTAATCAGCACGCGTCCATTGAGTGCTTCTCGCCCTAACAAGAGACGAAACGTTAAGGGATCACGGTTGGAGAGTGTGAGTTCAATATTCCAGGTATCAGCGCCGAGTGTCAGCGGAGTTTGAATGACATAGCGCCATTCGCGATGCCCATTGGAACTCATGACATAGCGTTGATCGATCACTTCTGCCGTACAGATTTTTGGGTGATCTGTTGTGTTTTGTAAAGGATGCACGATAAAACGCACATAATCTTGGTGTAGCCTTTTGAAAGGTTCAATATGATGTGCATGCAGCGCAGAAGTTTTAGCGCCCGTATCGATTTTAGCTTTGAGTGCGGGTAATCCGTGTTGAGAGAGTGCGCACCATTCTTGCCAGCCCACTAGCAGCTTGTTGTTCAGGGTGCGAACTTTTAATTTACGTTTGAGAAAAGAGCGGAAGTCCGTTGTCATCAATTCCCTCGCAGCAGCAGTGATTATCCTTCATACCGTTCATCTGTATTGGGTTTAGCATTTTTTTCGATGTATTCAATAATCTGTTTCGCAATATTGAGCTCCGTGGTTTTCTCGATCCCTTCAAGGCCAGGAGAGGCATTGACTTCTAAAATCAAAGGTCCGCGTTTGGAACGTAACAAATCTACACCCGCTACGTTCAAGCGTAAGGCGTTGGTTGCCGCAATAGCCACTTGTCGTTCTTGTTCCGTGAGTGCGATGGGTTCGGCGTGTCCACCACGATGTAAGTTAGAACGAAAATCACCGGCTCGGGCTTGTCTTTTCATCGCGGCAACGACTTGGTCGCCAATGACAAAACAACGAATATCAGCGCCTTCTGCTTCTTTAATATATTCTTGTACGATAGCATAGGCTTTGAGATCAAGTAACGTTTGGATCAAGCTTTCCGCAGTGTGTTGCGTATCGGCGAGTACGACGCCAATGCCTTGCGTGCCGCCCAGTAATTTGATAATCAGGGGTGGGCCGCCTACGTCAGAAATGAGGCGCTGGATATCCTGGGGTGAATGTGCGCAACCTGTAATGGGTAATTGTAATCCTTTGCGTGCTAGAATCTGTAAAGACCGCAACTTATCGCGTGCACGTGTAATACTTAATGAGGAATTCAGTACGAAGGTACGCATCGCTTCAAATTGACGCAAAATGGCGGCGCCATAAAAAGTCATATTGGGGCTCAAGCGAGGGATAATCGCATCCACATTGGTCAAAGATTCATGGTGATACCGTACGGTAGGTGCGGTGGGCGCAAGATGAATGTAGCAATGTAGCGTATCTAAAATACGCGTATGATGGCCCTGTGCTTGTGCTTCTGCAAAAAGTCGC
>Ga0155640_1178_pt3 | contig 17199 bp, 14 predicted proteins | sample RifCSPhighO2_12_FD_107297 | JGI IMG/M metagenome (GOLD analysis project Ga0155640, IMG submission 107297) | Gammaproteobacteria bacterium RIFCSPHIGHO2_12_FULL_45_9 | reverse complement strand
TAGAATAGGTTCCCGCCTGCGCGGGAATGACACAGTTACGGGAATGACACAGTTAATGGATTTAAAATTAAAAAATTTCCAAAAAGATCGTGGAAATGTCTAACCTAAGCTAGGTGACAATTGTCATCCTGAGGAGCGTTTTTTGCGACGAAGGATCTCGTGTTTTTTAGGAGATTCTTCGCTTTGCTCAGAATGACAGCTCATTTTTGTAACCTAAGCTAGGTTACCTACTATATGTGAGTGCCAGTGCATCTTTCTATAGCAGTAAGTGTAATTTTTTAATGCGCTTGGTTTCAGTTTCATCCAGGCCCGCCTTTTTGGCGAAAGTGGGCCATCGTTTTATGGTTTCTCTTATATCCACGATGATTTGTTTAGCTTCCCCAACGCCAAATCTGTCTGCCACCTTTGTAATGTCTTTGGCAGTAAAGTTTTTATATCTGCCATTGACGGACATCAAATGTTGCATTGTCCATTCACCTTTTGGATTATGTGCAAAGGTGACGTCGTAGGCAGGCGCTAGTTCCCAATCGCTTCCTTCTTTTAGTAAAAAAGAGAAGTTCTTGCTATGATCGTCACAGTTTCTACCCATGATATTAAATATCATGCGCCTAAAAATTTCCACGTATGCAGCGTGTGGCAGTGTGAGTTCGTCCAGTGTCATGAGTAGTTGTTCGTAGCTGTTAGTCGATTTTTTTTTGTAATCCAGGTGATTCATTGCGCATAATGTTTGGGTATGATGTTTGATGCTTCTTCCTTCGCGATCAAATCGTTTTGTCATGAAGTGAGCTCTACCGTTCTCTTCAAGTAATCTGGATTCAGTCATTTTAATGCCTGCATGCGTTGCCATCAGGTAGTAGGCATATTCTATTCGCCCATAATGTTCGCTGATACCGAGCTCCTTGTCTGTCCCCATTCCGTCAAATTTTAAAAGCCAATGCTCAAATCCTTCTTGTGTCTCTACCTGCCCGGATTGTATTTCGTGGGTTTTTGGGTTCCATGCAATAACGGCTTTTGCTCTTGCGCCGCCAGCGGAGGTGCCAACTTCGATGATGCTTCTTAGGGCGGCATTTGTTTGATAGTCCCCATCTAGGGTGCCTTTTACTACTTTTCTTGCTTCAGTTACAAGAGTGTTCATTTCAATGGCAGTTGGCTTGGTGGTTTTTGGGCCATGAGCAGGCTTGAACGCTAGTGCTCCCATGCCACGATTGCCCATATAGGCTAGTCTATCAAGCTGGGTAATTTGGTTGCGTGCAATACCTTTGTCCGCCATGTATCGGTCTATCAGTGCATTACCGAAGTCATCCGGTAACGAGTCTGCCAGCATGGCTGGCAAACGTTTATAAGTTTCGTCTGGCAGATCTGTAAAGACATACACTTCCTCATTGTCATTTAAGGGCATGTGGAGTGGGGCAATTTCGATGCCGCTTCTTCCAAACGATTGATCATAGGCAAAGACGTAATATGCTAGTTTGGGATCAAGGGCGGCGGCGCCTACAAATTTTCCCCAAAGGTAAACTTCAATCTTTTCTACCCTTTTGTAGGGGTTAAATCTCGTTTTCGTCATGTTTTTTTCTTCTTGCTCTCTGTCTTTGTTCTTTTTCATTGGTCAGGTGGAGGGGATGAATGGAGGTTTTCGGTGCTATTTTTTCTAGCCAGGTTTCTTGGTGGAGTGCTTTGAGTGCTCTGATAAGCGTTTTGAGTGTTGTTCCTTTGCCGCCCTCAAGGTTTCTGAGGGCGTTTTCGCTTATGCCCGCCCGATTGCATAAGGTTTTTCTCGCAAGATTTTTTTGCAGGCGTAGTGCTTTCATGTTTTCCCCAAGCATGTATTCCAGCTCTTCTGGCGTAGAGATTGTTTTCATAAGTGTCCTATATAAGACAATTAAAGGTGATTATAATGCTTAAATGATCTATTTAAGATTATTATAGGGTATAGCACTATTCCTTGCAATGCTTTTTAATTGTCCTTAAAAAGACTGTTAATACCGTATATCAGACTTAAGTGTATTAAAAAGGACACTTGTATGCTGTATTTTGGCCAATTAGGCAGCCTGAACAAGTTGATCTAGCAAGCCTTCCCAAAGCGTTAAAGCGCGATACTCAACCATTTACCAATGAAGAAAGTGACGCAGCCTGCCAATCCACCCGCAGTCAACATGCGCAGGCCCATTAAAAATGGATTACGATTTGTAAAGAGACTTAATGCGGCGCCAATCACAAACAAGGCGGCAGCCGTGGCGACAATGCTGGCAAGCAAGGCAAAGGAATAGTATCCCAGCAAAAAAGGCAGTAAGGGGATGCTGGCACCAATGGCAAAAGAAAAGAACGAAGACAGCATGGCACCGACTGGCGAGACTAATTCTTCAGGATTCAAACCAAGCTCTTCTCGGGCCAGCGTATTTAAGCCAACGTCAGGATTTTGAATCATCAGCAACGCTAATTTGTCGGCTTCCGATTTTGCAATGCCACGTGCCTGATAAATCAGGCTTAATTCTTCCCTTTCTTCTTCGGGGTACTCTTCCAGTTCCTGCTTTTCAATGGCAATTTGATATTCAAATACTTCACGTTGTGCGCGCACAGAGATATATTCACCGGCACCCATGGAGCACGCGCCTGCGAGGAGACCCGCGACACCGGTTAAAATAATATAATGATGATTGGCATTCGCGCCCGCCACGCCTAAAATCAGGCTCAAATTTGAAACCAGACCGTCATTGATGCCAAAAACAGCCGCCCGCAAATTACTGGAAGAATTGGCACTGGTGTGTTTATGTTCGTCGTGATAGCGTGTAAAAACTGACATGCCGCGAATTTTGATGGCAGCTAACATATGATGCATGTTTTCAGCGCCGAGCCGTTTGACTAGCCAGACAATAATATTAGTGCGTAAATCGGGTTTAAACGCCTTCGGCAAGGCAATGCGTTGCGCTTGCATTTTAGCTTCCCATAATGTTGCTTGCTGTTCAGCCGCGTGATGCAAGTCTAAAAAAAGCTTGCGATGCAAAATGTTGCGCTCATGCTCTGCCATGATGTAATAAACATAGGCAGAACGTTTTTCTTCCCACCAGTTTTCATAAATTTCCATTAGGTGTCATCCAGTTGATTTGTCGAAAGGGAGCGTTAAGAGAGGATGGGTCGTTTCAGGGTGAAATGGTAAATGGGTAAACATAACAATAAGATGATAACGGTGGTAATAAGTGTTCGGGCGTCAAGACTGGTAATCATCCAGATGATGTAAGCTGCCGCCAAGAGTGCAATGAAGGTCGCTTTACTAAAAAAGGGATTGAATTTGATTTCAGCTAACATGGTCATTAAATAAGTAAACAAAGTTAAGCCTGCCGCCAGTAATGCAATGTTATAAAACTGATTTAACATGCTGGGGCTGATGGTCAACATTAATAAGATGGAAATTAAGGTGGATGATAAGCAGTGCGCCGCAATGGGGACATCATGACGTGAAAGCTTTGCAAATTTGTGTGGGAACAAATTGTCGCGTGCCGCGGCAAATGCGACTTGTCCTTGTACCAGGATGGTGCCGTTTAATGCGCCTAGTCCTGAAAAAATAGCACAAACGGTGATAAAGGTGGCTGTGTTGTGATTAAAAATAAGGGTTGCTGCATCTGAAAAAGGAAATTGGGAATTTTTTAAGGCACTACTTGGCATGATACCCATCAGAACCGTTGAGCTGATGATGTAGATCAATGATGTCATTAAGGTGCCATATAATGTCGCTTTAAAAATAACGCGATAACCACTGGTGTTTTCTGCTGGCACGGTGGCAGATTCAAGACCAATGAAGGCCCAGAATGTTAAAGCAGCCGCGCTGCCAATGGTGGATAAGGTGGATTGATGGGTAATGGTTGTCTGGGTGTAATTATCAAGCTTCAGATAGTAGATGCCAATGAACGAAATAATGAGCAGGGGCAATATTTTTAAAATAGTTAAAATGAGCTGTGTCACACCGGCAATGTGAATGCCAATGATATTAATGAACGTGAACAGCCAGACGATACCCAATTCAAGTGCCAACGCAGTCCCACGGCTGTAAGCGGGGTGATTTGCATCGAGCAGGGGTGAGAGAAAGCCAAAATAACCGATGATTGCCACGGTCATGCCAGCGACAGAGACTAAAATGCTGCCCCAATAAGTGTAGGCCACCACAAAGCCAATGAAATCGCCAAAAGCTGCCTTGCAAAACGCATAAGGCCCACCTGTTTTAGGCAGTTGCTTGTTTAAGTTGGCGAAAGTGGTCGCGAGCAGCATGGCAGCAACGGAGGTTAAGAGCCAAGCGACTATACTGAGATTACCATAACGGGCAAGCGAGGCGGGTAAGACATAGATGCCTGTCCCAATCATGTTGCCAACCACTAATGAAATTAAAATGGGTAGATTTAATGCTTTCTTATCCATAGGCAATCACCATGCTGGTTTATGCGAATTTCATTCAAATAAGCCAAATGTTATTTTTTCACGTACTTTTCCAGATTGCACCAAATGTTTGATATTGGCAATGTCTTTGGCAAAGAAACGATCCTCGGCATAAAAAGGAATATGTTCACGAATCAGTTGGTGAATGGCTTGCAACGCTTTCGAGGTGCAAAGCGGTTTGCGCATGTCAATGCCCTGACAGGCCGCTAACAATTCAATGCCAACAATGACAGCGACATTGTCGGTCATGGGGAGCAGACGCCGTGCTGCAAAAGTGGCCATGCTAACGTGGTCTTCCTGATTGGCAGAGGTGGGGATACTGTCAACACTGGCCGGATGAGCCAGTGATTTATTTTCGCTGGCAAGAGCGGCGGCCGTGGTTTGTGCCATCATGAAGCCCGAATTGACGCCAGACTGGTTGACCAGGAATGCGGGCAAGCCACTGAAGACCGGGTCAACCAGCAAGGCAATGCGTCGTTCAGACATCGCACCGATTTCAGCAATAGAGACAGCAAGCGCATCAGCGGCCAATGCGACTGGTTCCGCGTGAAAATTGCCGCCAGATAAGATCGCACCTTGATCAGCAAAGACTAAGGGATTGTCTGACACACTGTTTGCCTCCACTAACAGAGTGTGAGCATTCATTTCAAGTTGCGCGAGACACGCACCCATGACTTGTGGCTGGCAGCGCAGGGAATAAGGGTCTTGAACTTTTTGGCAGGTTTGATGAGAGGCCAGAATATCACTGCCTTTTAACAGGTCACGCAGAATAGCGGCCACTTTTATCTGTGCAAGATGGCCGCGAACTTGCTGGATGCGGTCATCAAAAGGTGTGCTGCTGCCACAAGCCGCGTCCACGGATAAGGCCCCTGCGATCAGTGCGGAATAAAAAACGTTTTCAGCCGCGAAAAGACCCGCCAAAGCGAGCGCCGTGGATGCTTGTGTTCCATTTAACAAGGCAAGACCTTCTTTTGGCGCAAGGGTCAGCGGTGCTAAATTGATTTTGGCTAACACTTCTTTGGCGGGTAAAATGTCTCCCTGAAATTTAGCCTCGCCTTCGCCAATTAAAACGGCACTGAGGTGTGCGAGTGGTGCCAAATCACCCGAGGCACCGACTGATCCCTGACAGGGGATACAGGGATAGACCTTGGCATTGTATAGGTGTATCAGTGCTTCAATGGTTTTGAGGCGCACACCCGAAAAGCCGCGAGCCAAACTATTAATTTTCAAGGCCAGTATCAGTCTGACAATGTGATCGTCCAGTAATGTGCCGGTGCCTGCGGCATGAGATAACACAATGCTGCGTTGCAAGCGTTCAAGATCCGCTTTATCAATCCGCGTATTGGCGAGGGCGCCAAAGCCTGTGTTGATGCCATAAACGATTTTATCGGAGCGAATGACCTCTTCAACGACTTGCTGGGCGGCATGAATGGGCGGCAGACAGTCCGGATGAAGCGATAATTGGGTGGATGCATCCATTAAGAGGCGGCAATCCGTCAGGGACAGTTCTCCAGGGTTTAAGGTGAGCATCATGGTTTAATCTCTTATCATGGGCAAATGAAGATGGTGTTGTTTCGCGCATTCAATGGCAATGTCATAACCGGCATCGGCATGACGCATGACACCAGTGGCGGGATCATTGGTTAAGACAGTGTTAAGACGTTTGGCAGCCGCTTGAGTGCCATCTGCGACAATCACCATGCCAGCATGTTGCGAGAATCCCATGCCAACACCGCCTCCATGATGCAGGCTGACCCAGGTGGCACCGCTCGCGCAATTCAATAAAGCATTGAGCAGCGGCCAGTCGGAAACGGCATCTGAACCATCGCGCATTTTTTCGGTTTCACGGTTGGGACTGGCAACTGAGCCTGAATCAAGGTGATCACGGCCAATCACGATGGGTGCTTTTAATTCGCCACTGTTGACCATCTCGTTAAAGGCGAGTCCGAGGCGTGCGCGATCACCCAATCCGACCCAGCAAATGCGCGCCGGTAATCCTTGAAATTGAATACGTTCTCTGGCCAGATCGAGCCAACGGTGCAAGGATTTATTGTGTGGGAGCAGACTTTTAATTTTTTCGTCTGCGCGATAAATGTCTTCAGGATCGCCTGAGAGCGCGACAAAGCGAAAGGGGCCCACGCCGCGACAAAATAAGGGTCGTATGTAGGCAGGTACAAAACCTGGAAAGTCAAATGCCTGGGTGACACCCATGTCTTTGGCCATTTGCCGAATGTTGTTGCCATAGTCGAAAGTGGGGATGCCTTGCTCATGAAAGGCGAGCATGGCTTCCACTTGTATTGCCATGGATGCTTTGGCATCGTGAATGATTTTTTGGGGATCCGTTTTTCGTAAGTGTTCCGCTTGTTCCAGTGTGTAGCCTTGTGGTAAATAACCATTTAATGGGTCATGTGCACTGGTTTGATCGGTGACCATATCAGGCTTTATTTGGCGTTTGACCAGTTCAGGGTAAATGTCGGCTGCATTTCCATGCAGCCCAATCGAGATGGCCTCGCCATTGGCGCAATGCATTTTTAGTAGAGCGAGTGCCTGATCCAGGCTCTCCGCTTGTCGGTCAAGATAACCCGTTTCGAGGCGGCGTTCAATTCGTTTTGGATCGCATTCAATCGCTAGCAGGCAAGCACCCGCCATGGTGGCAGAGAGGGGCTGCGCGCCGCCCATGCCGCCCAATCCGGCGGTCAGTATCCATTTGCCAGTTAAATTGCCATCGTAATGCTTTCGTCCTGCTTCAGAAAAGGTTTCATAGGTCCCCTGTATGATGCCTTGACTGCCAATGTATATCCAGGAGCCAGCCGTCATTTGTCCATACATCATTAAGCCTTTTTTATCGAGTTCGTGGAAGTGATCCCACGTGGCCCAATGGGGAACAAGATTGGAGTTGGCAATCAAGACGCGGGGTGCATCAACGTGTGTTTTGAAAATGCCAACGGGTTTGCCCGATTGAATTAATAAGGTTTCATCGTCATTTAGTTGCGTTAGGGATTCAACAATTTTATCAAAGCAGTGCCAGTTGCGAGCCGCACGGCCGATACCGCCATAGACGATGAGATCGCCTGGAATTTCAGCTACCTCAGGGTCGAGATTATTCATGAGCATGCGTAAGGCAGCCTCAGTTAACCAGCTTTTAGCCGATAACTGCGTGCCGCGCGCAGCGCGAATGCGGCGTGTTGCATCATGACGAGAGGTGATGTCCATTGTGCAGTCCTTGATAATGTTCATTATGATGATGAATGATTTCATAAATAAAGTTAGCGGCCAGTTTAGCGGTACGATGATCAATGTCAAATTTTGGGGAAAGTTCAGCAATATCGTAGCTAATGGTTTTACCAGAGGCCGCCAGTTGCCGGATTAATGGCATGACTTGCCAGGGGGTCACGCCCATCACCTGGGGTGCGCTGACAGCAGGCGCATAAGCGGCGGCAAACACGTCAAGGCAAAGCGTTAAATAAATTAGCTGGTTTTGGTCTATGACGCGATCAATAAAATTGACACATTTATCAAGGTAACCCTGATGCAGATCATCTGCTAGCAAGGTGTTGACTTTATGGGTTTTGGCCGTGTCAAATAATTCGCGAGTATTACCAGCGTGTTGTATGCCAATGCAATTGTAGTCTAGGTGACGTTTGTTTTTAATATGTTCGGCCGCAATTTGCAGAAATCCCGTACCGGAACTGCCCTGATGGTTGGGCAGCAGCGGGCGCATATCAAAATGCGCGTCAAAATTGACAATGCCTAGCTGTTTATCCAGAAAAACATCGGCAATGCCACAGTAATGCCCCCATGCCAGTTCATGGCCGCCACCTAACACGATGGGCGTCATGCCGTGTTTTAACAAGAGACTAACGGCGGTGGAAAGTGCTTGTTGCGCCTCTTCCAGATTGTCATCAGCACAAAGAATGTCGCCTGCATCAAAACAAGTAAACGTTTGTTTTTGAACAGGCAAGCGGGATAGTTGCTTACGAATGGCAAGCGGGCCTTCTTCCGCACCGGTGCGCCCATGATTGCGTCTTACACCCTCATCACAACGGAACCCTAGCAAAGCAAACGCATGGCGGCGATCGGGTGAAGAAGGCATGGGCTCGCGTAAATCCATCATGCGAATGATTTGAAAAAAACTGGAAGCAAGGGGTGCGTCAACTCGTCCTTTCCAGCGAGTGACTTCCGGAGGCAGATAATGAGTGGTCCATGTCATAATAAGGTATCCGCAGGTAAAGGTGGCAAGCTTTCCATATTCTGTGGCACTTGTCATGAGATGGCAAGGGTATCGTGCGAGTTAAAGTGATCACACCTCATTTTAAGCTTGCTTGACCTGACGGCTGCATCAGGTTACAAAAGAAGTCATATGTCATTAAATCAGTGGGACAGTATTTGGATTAACGCGTTATTGGCAAGCTGTGAAAACAGTGACTGTCTCATGGCGGGTGCTGCATTGGCGGTTAAAGATGGCAAAATTGCCTGGCTTGGCGCCATGCATGATTTGAGAGGGACGCCACAGGTTTTAGCTGATCAAGTCTTTGATGTGGCAGGTCGGACTGTCACGCCAGGATTGATTGATTGTCATACGCACCTGGTTTATGCGGGCAATCGTGCCGGCGAGTTTGAAGCGCGATTACGGGGTGTGTCTTATGCCGAGATTGCAAGGCAAGGCGGCGGGATACAGGCAACCGTCAAGGCGACGCGCGCTGCTTCTGAAGAGGCATTGCTGCAACAAAGTTTAGTGCGCGCCAAGGCGTTAATGGCAAGCGGTGTGACGACGCTTGAAATTAAATCAGGATATGGACTCGATGTTGAAACTGAAATAAAGATGCTGCGCGTCGCAAAACGCATGGAGACGTTGCTGCCCATTTCCATTCGCAAAACATTTTTAGGGGCACATACCGTCCCAATGGCCTATGCAGGTCGGGCGGATGCTTATGTTGATTATGTTTGTGATGAGATGATGCCTTGCATTGCTATGGAAGGATTGGCCGATGCGGTGGATGTTTTTTGTGAAAGCATTGCATTTAATCTGGCGCAGACTGAGCGTATTTTTCAGGCGGCTCAAAAAAATGGTTTAGCCATTAAGTGCCATGCGGAGCAGTTATCTGACTCAGGGGGGGCCGCGTTGGCCGCGGCTTATGGTGCGTTATCAGCCGATCATCTTGAATATGTCTCAGAGAAAGGCATTATGGATATGGCAGGGGCGGGCACCGTCGCCGTATTGTTACCCGGCGCATTTTATTTTTTACGAGAAACGCAGTTGCCGCCAATGGCCTTATTACGTCAACATCAGGTGCCAATTGCCATTGCGAGTGACTGTAATCCTGGTACTTCGCCCGTGTTGTCGATGTTGTTAATATTGAATATGGCCTGTACTTTATTTCGCATGCAGCCGATGGAAGCGTTGTTAGGTGCGACCAAAAATGCGGCCGCAGCCTTAGGGTTGGAACACAAAGTGGGGACGCTTGCGGTTGGGAAACAGGCTGATTTTGCCGTCTGGGAGGTGGCTCATCCCTGTGAGCTTGCTTATTACCTGGGGGGCAATCCGTTACATCAATTAATCAAGGATGGATGCGTGATCAGGAATCAATTTTTATCGTGTACGGAGTCTTAACGCTTAAAAGCGATTGTCTCATACTCGACTTTGGCCATCTGTCCATAAATCAACCATCCCTCCATTAAGCCCTTCCCGAAACGACTGCACTGATAAACATTCAATCAGTTACGCGCTATGCTGATGAACGATAGCTAAAATTTAACAATAAATTCAGCTAGTTAATTTTTATGAGGTAATTTAATGCACTCTTAAGGATTATTTGTTATTATTTGATCATTAATAATTCAGCATAAAAACGAGGATCACATGGCGAACAACCGGCAACCCTTTAAGTTAAGAGATATGGCTTTTGACGTATTGGCAAGACAAGGCTTATTTAGCATTGAATTGCCAGCGGAGACCACGCAGGCCTATCGGCATGGTGTGACGAGTTTTTTGGAACAGATGACTTTAGAAAAGTTAATGCCCAAATTCTTGCAAGCCGTCGTTGATGATGACAGAACGACTGTCAAAGCCATGCTGGATATAAACCCAGAGCTATTATTTATTAACCCACCCGCCAACCTTGTGATTGAAAGCCAAAAAACCTGGCAAAAGTTTTATGCCGAAAGTGCCTTAAACATGGCAGCCAAGCGAAAGCAAATTAAAATGATTGAATTGTTGCTGCCATATTATGACAAGCTTGAGCAGACTGATGAACTGATACAAGCTAAAGCAGAAGCATTAGCCACCTGGAAAGCTTATGAAGTCCAAAAAAATGAAGATAGTGAGGAAGAAATTGCGATTCCGCAAGAATATGCCTACCTGGCGAAATCATTAATTGATACATTCAAAGCAGAAAACTTTCCTAATGGCATGCCGGGAAAAAATGACGTTCCCATGAATGTAGCGCTAAGTGAAAGAGCAGAATTAGCATACTCCTCATTACTGAACATTCTAGTACCGAAAAATGCAGTGAAGTTAGACGATTATCTTGATCCAGAGTTATTTCTTCTTGCACTTTACCAGGCCTATCGTGACAAGTTCAATACGTTTCAAAATTGGGATCAGCGAGATGTATTTTGTGTTCGCATGATAGGTTTAGCGCAAAGTGTTCTATCACCTGAAACCGCGAAGATTTTCTGCGAAGGCCTTTATTATGTGGTTGAAGAAAGGAGAAAAATAGGTACTCAGGCGGCGTCGCTCAAACTGAAGGGTGGTGAATCTTTTTATCGTCTTTCTCGGGTATCTCGTTCTGGTCTCTCTTTTGATTTTTTATGCTTCAGTCCTGAGGGCTTGTCGCGTCCCTTTGCTCCCTTCACAAGGTCACTCTCTCTGCGGGCGGGGCGGGGGATGGGATGGTTCGCTCTTTGCCTGGAAAAATCATGTCAAACAAAAGCAGCAAATTTTTTGGAATATTACGCAGCAGCAGCTGCAACAGCCAAACCGACACTCTCCAGGTCGTAAGTCATCCGACTGTGTGATTCTTTAATGCGTTTTTGCAACAAGCCGGCTGCATACGCAGCCGGAGCAACATCAAAACACGCATCACAAAACCATATTATCAGTTCTTCATAATTCCAAATTTCTGTTGTATTTGCCCACCACAGAACAAAGCGATGCAGATAACTTCTGATACGGTGGGTAGAAAACCCAGTGTAAACCATTAGTTGTACCTGCAATCTTGCCTTTCGCAATGTCCTCTGGTGCGGAACAATTTGCAAAGGCTCATGCTGTTGCTGATTAAAAATTGTCTTACCCCCCCCCGCATGGTTAAAGAGTTAACAACTGGCTGATCTATATAATCATCGTTAGCATGTGTTGCTGTGGTGTTGCCTTCCGCTTGTGTCGGAAGGTAGTCAACGCCCAAAAAGTGAAAGCCGGATTTAATAGAACCCATTCGTGACTTCTTGCGCGATAGTTGTAATTGTCTTTCTTGTAGTACTTCCATCATGCGTCTACGGCAGCGGTTTAGCTGGCGCTTTGATTTGCACAACACTAAACAGTCATCTTGAAACCTGATATAAGTTACATCAGTGTTATTGAATGCATCATCCAGTGGTTTCAAATAAATGCCACTAAAAAATTGAGAGAGCGGCCCACGTAGTGTAATACCACGAGATGGATTTTTTGTTCCTCTGGGTGTGTCAATCGGATTAGTGATGATGTTTTTTAACATCGCAACAACCTTTGGGTCATCGTAATATTTTTCAATGTCCTGAACTAATTTATGGTGAGGGATAGATGCATAAAAAGATTTGATATCTGCACGTAAAACATACTGTGGTTTATCTTCCTCTAGCGCTCGCTTTATGCGCTGTGTGGCATACTTCACACCCGTTGGACCGGCTAAATGGAGACAATTTGCATTCATTACATGCTTGAAAGTTGGTTTTAGTTGTTGAAGTAAAATATTTTGGAGCACGCGATCAGATAAATGCAGTTGATCAACCACTTCATCCGCAAAGTAGTGGCGTTTTATGCAACGTGGGTCATAAGTGCCATTTATCATGGCTTGAATACCCTGTGGCAACCACTCATCAATTTCTCGTGCCATAAAATGCACATCGTGATTATGGTTGGCATGCTTTTTCTGCCGATGTATTTTGGCAAAGAGCTTTTTGCCTGTCTCAAGCATATTGCGTGCATCCCAGCGTTTCATTTTATTCCTGTGGCTCCACTGAAATGGTATGACAGCCTAATTTTTCTAAGATGATATGCATCTGCTCTCTGCTGTGAAAAGGAATGCGAAAAGAACCCGCTTCATTTTTGTTGATAGTGACTTTCATTGGAAACCCACGCTGATCCGTTAATTGCTTTTCAATGGGTGATGCGATTGAAGAAGACTTTCTAGCCTGGATGGTCTGCCGTCTTTTTTTGTCTAATGTTTTGATCGCATCATCCAGTGTGCCCACTGACCAGTCTTTCTTGATGGCTTCATAGGCGTACCAATATTGTTTTTCATAGGCTAGACTGGCTAGCAGTTTACCATGTCCTTCGCTCAAATGCCCTTGTTTCATCCAGTGCTGGATACGCTCATCCAGGTTCAATAAACGCAACATATTGGTCACCTGGCTTCGGCTGATACCTAAGAGCATACTCACCTCTTCATGGGTGTAAGCAAACTCTGTTGCTAATCGTTGCATGGCTTGTGCTTCTGCAATGGGGTTAAGTGCTTCACGGCAAGTATTTTCAATCAGTGCAATCTGGGCAGCTTGTTCATTGGTGTAGTTACTAAGTAGACAAGGTACTTCTGTTAAACCCGCCAGTTTGGCTGCACGAAAGCGGCGCTCACCCGCGACAATTTCATATTGCCCACGCTTTTGCATGGATTGCCTAATAATGATAGGCTCCAGCACGCCGAGTTGCTCGATTGTCTTTGCTAAGGTAGCAATCCCTTCTTCTGAAAAATGCTCTCTTGGCTGGTAAATACTGCTGTGCAGTTTATCAATCGCAATATCACGCAAATGAGCTTTGCTAAAGAGCGCATGAATGGTTATGGTTTCTGCCATTTTTATTTCCAATACAATAAGGACAAGCAATGCACACATTGCCGCCAGGAATGGTTGCTGTTTTAAAACACTTTCGCCAACTTTTTAGCTCACCCGTTTGGCAACATATTCAGGTACTGACAATTGGCGCCATTTTATGTCAAGGCGCCCGCCGTGTCAGCACCATTTTGCGGATAATGGGGCTTTCACAGGAAAAGCGCTTTGAAAAATACCACCGTGTCTTTAATCGGGCAAAATGGAACAGTGTTAATGGTGCAAAAATCCTGCTGGGTTTGTTGATACCACTGCTGCCAGCTTCTTCTCCACTACTGATTGTGGTCGATGAAACAATTGAACGGCGTAATGGCAGGAAAATAAAAGCTAAAGGATGCTACCGTGATGCCTGTCGCTCAACGGAAGCAAACGTGATCACTTGCTATGGCTTAAAATGGGTCTGCCTGATGCTGATTGTGCCGCTGCCTTGGTGCGAGCGGCCATGGGCGCTGCCGTTTATGACTATACTGGCTACTTCTAAACGATATGATGAAGCTCGTGGCAGAAAACATAAAACCAGCATCGATTGGACAATCATCGCAGTGCGCGTCATCTCACGTTGGCTAAAACATTCTTTTATCTTAATCGGTGACGGTGGCTTTGCCTGCATACGCTTAGGACATGCTTGCAGGAAACGAAAAGTGACTCTGGTTTCACGCTTAAGGCTGGATGCTGCTTTATATGAGCATCCATCTTCACCTGCCAAAGGCCAAAGGGGTAGACATCGTGAAAAAGGTGAACGTTCTGCATCACTGAAGCAACTTGCTACTGATACCATGCAAGCATGGCAGGAAGCAGAAGTATGCTGGTATGGTGGCGAAAAGAAAACCGTTAAACTGCTGTCAGGCACAAACCTCTGGTACTCATCAGGTGAAAAGCCATTACCAATCAGGTGGATACTGGTCAAGCATCCAGATAAAGAGCAAGCAGAAGCTTTTTTTAGCACAGATGTAGCTGCAACGCCTGAAATAATCATCAATCAGATTGTTCTTCGGTGGAACATTGAAGTGACGTTTGAGGAAATGCGCGCCCACCTTGGCATGGAAACACAGCGCCAGTGGTCAGAAAAAGCCATTGCCAGAACCACGCCTTGCTTGATGGCGCTGTTCTCGCTGGTATGTCTTTTTGCCATTGAAATGCTCAAAAGTACGAAACTGCCGGTTCAGTCTACAGCTTGGTACAACAAAGAGTCAGAAGCAGCTTTCTCTGACATTATTGCCTTTGTTAGACGCAGTATTTGGACGAAAAAGTATTTTAACGACTCATGCTTTGACGGTGACTATGTGAAAATTAAGCATGAACAGTGGCAAGCCTTGCTAGATCAGCTCTCGCGGGCGGCGTAAAAGGCCAAACCCGAGTCATAGACGCAGCCAGTACGAATGCGACATCGGACGGTTAACCACAAAAGAAAAAGGGCAGTTTTGGGGCTGCCCTTACGAAACTTGTATACTTCCTTGTTATAATTTGCATCCATGCAAACACACAAAACGAGGAGTGGCTGCAGAATCCGTTCTCTAACCGTTAGTCAATCCGTGACTATAGGCACAGTATAACGAGTGAATTTAAGCAGACAAGAGGGTGTCATTGCGGGGTGAAACGTGGTGTCGTGCGATCCGGCAAGCGCATTGCAAATGGATTTTATATTTTTCAACAAGATAGACTGACATGTGCGCTGTGAATATGAAATCATTCACAGTACGGCACACTGTTTTCCTTAGCGTTTCAGGGGTGATCGCTCACAGTCTGAATGGTGGTTTATAGGTGGTGATGACTGCGATGGGTGAGCAAACCGCTTATCAATTGTCATCCAGAGGAGCGTTTTTTGCGACGAAGGATCTCGTGTTTTTAGGAGATTCTTCGCTTTGCTCAGAATGACAGCTCATTTTTGTAACCTAAGCCAGGTTACCTACTATAGTTGGTCTGGGCGTGTTATATGAGGTCGCCGGTTGTATTATTGCATGTTTTTAAACAACGCATCATAGCGGGTTATGACGATTTGCGACAGAACCGGGCGATGCTCCATGGCTCACATTTACTAACAAAGCAAAATATTTACCTAACTCACCGTTATTCAATGCCGCAGAGTGGGGGTTATTTTCAAAGGCCGCTAAATTTAGCAGGCCATTTTCATTAATATTATTAAGTATGAATCTGACCGCAGCGAGTTTAGCTGTTTTTGAGACACCTCCAAAAAAACGACTGAAAAGGTTGTGATATTCATGGGAGTTATTTTCTCTGGCAATTTTATATTTTTTAATCAGCGCCAATAAAATCCGTGAATCATGATGTATTTCCGTTGTCGAGATAGCAAAAAATGTTTGATGGCTCGCATCTTTGACGGCATGTCGCGTTGATTCAGCAGAAAGTAATTCCAGGATGACATTCGTGTGGCCAGAACGAGCCGCGCAATGTAGCGCAGTTTGTTGGTGAGGGAAGTCATCATCATTGTGTATGGCCCCATTTATGTTTAACTCGGGATGTTTCATTAAGGCATTAATCACGGCAACCTTGTTATTCGTTGCGGCATAGAGTAGTGTTTTTGTGCCAAAATGATTATCAATGCGTAAGTCTTTTCTTTTAAGTAGGCTAAAGACCGTCTCGTCGTTCCCTGATTTGATCGCCAGCCATAAAGCACGACAGCCTTTGTCTTCGTTTTCATAATCCCGATGGAGTGCCAGCTCCTCTTTTGCTAAAAGCATGTGAATGGCAGGGAGTCGATTGTGAAAGATCGCTTTTTCCAGCGCAGTGCTGTCATCTACCAGTGTGTTCAGTAAAAAAGTATGTTCCGCCAAATATATTTTTAATGTTTCAATGTCACCATTTTTGGCTGCTTGATGAAATGTGAAGGGAGTAGGAGCTGCATGATTATTTGATGCCAAAGGTGCTTGTTTGAATCGGGACTTTAGTGTTGGAAATGTTTTACAGGCCTGAAAATTTTCTGCCCTTTCCAATGCAATGTCATATGCCTTGGTGACATTAGGATGCTTAGGGTCTATCTTATTCTCTCCGACTTTTAAAATATGTTTTAAGCCTTCATCCATCTCGGATTCTGTCGCAGCAAGAATCAGTTGGGCTAAAAAGTCAGGGGTGATGGGCGTGTCTTCATTAGGGACTAACCGTTTGAGCAGATGGACGTGCTGACGCTTACAGGCTTCAATTGAGGCAGTCCATTTATCAAGGACATTATTTTGAATTTGAGGTTCGGACAAAAAACGCTCGGGATTAAGTAATATGTTAATTAACTCAATCTGGCCTCTTTTGACGGCAATGCCGAAAGCACGCTTAGCGAGGTAAGGGGGAAGTTGATATGGGACAGGCTCAAATGTTTTTAGAAAGAATTGGTAAAGGTGTTTAAAGTTGTTACCCTTGTCAAATTGAGCTGCCACTAGAATGGCATGATACAGGATAGGTTCAAGTTTATCTGGCGTGTCCATGTGCTCAGATGCAAGAGCCTTTAGATGTTCCTCAATGGGTTGATTGAACTCAATGTCCTTGTAGAGAGCTTTAAGCAGCGCTTCTTTTACCTCAGTGGGTTTTGGCATGTCACTCTCTCGTTTAATGACTGGTTTTTTGGTGGCCACCAGTGTGTTTTATTTATGCACTATATTGTCGCATTTTTAGCATTTAAAGTAAATGCTAGACATTTTGATGTAAATGTAGGGTGGATTAGATGCGTCTTTTGCATCGTAATCCACC
>Ga0155640_1142_pt6 | contig 17508 bp, 11 predicted proteins | sample RifCSPhighO2_12_FD_107297 | JGI IMG/M metagenome (GOLD analysis project Ga0155640, IMG submission 107297) | Gammaproteobacteria bacterium RIFCSPHIGHO2_12_FULL_45_9 | reverse complement strand
AGACGGGGGGAAGGGACGATCTAAGCTGTTTTTACTTAAATTTCGCCTACGCCATGTATTTTTTTAACCCATTTTTAGAGGTGGCCTTAACATCAGCTTAATCTTTTGCCTGTATGATATTTTCATCCCTACTAGTGGAGGCAATGTTATGTTTCAGAGGAGGTTAGCCGCGCATTTTACGCCGCATGATCCCGCTCCGCCGCATATTAAGGCACTCATTCTTCCTGAAGGCTCATGGACAGGGTTTTATGGGGAGCCAGCTGAGGTAAGATATACATTTTCTTTGCCTACAGATTTGATAGAGCAAGCCAATTTACTAGCACAACAACCTGGTTATGTTGATCATTCCGTTCCGCTATCTGGCTTAGAAAAAGAGTCGGCAGTCGTAAGTTACGCATTCGCTCAATGGGCTGCTGCGGCAAATATCACGTTTACCAATAATGACACGAATTACCAATTGCCTATTTTTAGATTCGAGCAGGCACCTAGTTTCGATGTTTTATTTGTCGTTGCTGGTTATGGGGAGTTTGCTAAGGGACAAAGTAACTCTAAATTTAGCGCTGGCATGGGATTCAATGCTAATTTTTTTAAAGACAGTTTTAAAGAGACAGTCTTTCATGGGGTAGCTTCAAGACTGATTTCAGCACGTAAACTGGAGATGATGTACGTTGCTTTGCATGAAGCGGGGCATGCTGGCGTTGGTTTAAAGCATCCATTTGATGAGCGGCAGCCTTTTGCATTCACTGAGTTATCTAAAAGATTAACTAGTTATTCTGTCATGAATTATAACCATGAGCGAGACCTTGATGATTTTACTCTGATCCCAATCACTCCTATGCCAGCTGACATAGAGGCAGCAAGATTTATGTATGGGGCTAATCCAAGAACTGGAGCTGGCGATGATTTATATCATGTTCGTGATTATATCAGGGCTATTGCTAGTGGTGAGAAGAAAGCGACAATAGCATCGCTGCCTTGGGATAGTGGTGGCATAGACACATTGAGTGCCCACGGTGAAGAGGTAAATGTCGCTCTTGATTTGCGGTCATATTCACGATCTAAGGTTTGGGACGGGATACACAATGTGACCTATGGATATATCACTATGCCAGATATTCTTATTGAAAACGTGATAGGCGGTACTCGGCGAGTCGATATCACTTTAAATAGCTGTAATAATATTGTTGATGTCAGAGAAGCTAGCGTGGTCACGATTACAGTAGATCCTTTGCATTGCGGTAATGATACGGTGATGGGTTTTAATCCCAGTAGAGATCGATTCATTCTGCAGGTCCCACAGCTTGCCGCGCCAGGTACAGTCATAGGTCAGATACAATCTAGCGCGGCGGGTGAAGTAGAATTACTAGGTGAAAAAATCGCTTATGGTCCGGGAGTGCGAATTGTCTTTGATGAAAATAATAGTGTTGTTTTGGCTGATGTGGGGAGTGCTGATGTTGCAAGTTCTATTGTGATGCAGCAAGATCCACCTTTAGCTCAAGCAACCATGCGCCATCAGCCGGATGGACAACCCGCTCCAGCGCAAGCAAACAGCTTGCATGAGCAACAAATTCCAGCTGACTTGCAGCAAGATTTATGGCATGTTTTTTCTGGATTGCCAAAAGAATTATTTCACGATTTTAAAAATGCGTTTTATAGTGGTGTGGTTTTTACTTTCTTATCTGAGTTATCTGAAAACATATTAAAAAAATATCATTGCTCCGATAAACAAATTAGTGTGGTTAAGCAAGCTGTGCAAGCTTTGTTAACTATATACACTGGATCGATTATTGCTAGTGGCGCAAGCTGCATGACTTCTTATCTGTTTAAGTACTTAGGATTTTCTGAGCGGAACGCCATGCTGGCAGGGGCGGCGGCTTTTACTGCAGTCACTGCTGCGGAGCTTCTGACTGGTGCGGGTCTTATCACCGGCGGCTCAAAGAGAGTGGCATCGATGGTTGGCGGCTATGCAGGCAGTCGATTTGCGCTCTGGGCTAAGAGTAAAATACCTGATTTTTTACATCGCCGGCAGCAAGTAGAGCTTGTTGAAAATCACGTGTTAAGCGGTGCTTCAGTTCGATAAATTTCCTTTTCTCATCACTCTGATTGATTCAATATTAATTCTACAGGTCAGCCTATGCTTTCATTCTCACTTGCATTTTTATGCGGCGTTTTATCGTTGCAAACAGTTTCTACGCTGCCATCTATCACTTGGGCGTATACTATTTTCATAGTCATTCCTATCGGTTGGCAGTCTGTGAGGTTACCTAAGCGGCTATACATGCTAGCTGCGTTTCTGCTAGGTTTTGCATGGAGTCTTTGGTATGCACATCATCTGGCGACATGGTCATTACCACATGCATTAGAAGGTCAGGCAGTCGTAGTAGAAGGTACGATTGCGACTATTCCACGCCAACAAATTCACCAGACTAGTTTTTTATTTACCGCCCTTTCCTCTCCACAAGCACCATCTATACACGGTTTATTACAGCTTAATTGGCGTAGCTGCCCGTATCATTTAACCGTCGGTGATCGTTGGCGTTTAACGGCTAAGTTAAAACGAATACACGGCGTAGCCAACCCAGGTAGTTTCAATTATGAAGCATGGGCATTCCAGCAAGGTATCAGAGCGACTGGTTATGTAATGCCGCAGAATTCCAACTTATTACTCGGTCGATCACTGTATTCCCACCCGATCGATCGTTTACGCCAAGCATGGAAAGAGCGTGTTGAAATGGTATTGCCTAGCACGCCTACGGCAGCTTGGATTATGGCCCTGGTTGTGGGTGAGCGAAATAACATTGCTCAAGATCAATGGGCTGTGCTTCGCAACACGGGGACTAATCATCTGATGGCGATTGCTGGTTTACATATAGGGCTGATGTCAGGTTGGGCTTATGCCATAGTGATGTGGTTATGGCGCCGGACGTCACGCTGCTTACTCATCATGCCAGCCATGCAGGCCGGAGCGTTGGCTGCACTGACGATGGCAGTATTTTATAGTGCGATGGCTGGCTTCTCCATTCCTACACAACGCGCACTAATCATGATGTTCACACTAATGATTACTATTTTGTTACGTAGAAAAATTGTCTCGTGGCATGCTTGGTCGCTAGCATTAATCGTCGTGCTGCTCATCAACCCGCTGAGCGTATTAACTGAAAGCTTTTGGTTATCTTTTGGCACCATAGCATTGATTGTTTATGGGGTGAGTAGTCGATTAGCGCCCACTGGGTGGTGGTGGAAGTGGGGCAGAACACAATGGGTGATTGGCGTAGGTTTAATTCCAGTATCGTTAGTCTTGTTTGGGCAATGCTCCCTCGCTTCATTTATTGCAAATTCAATTGCTATTCCGTGGCTGGGTTTGTTGATTTTGCCATTTTGTTTTTTAGGTAGTTTATTGGTTTGGGTTTCACCACTACTAGCTAAAGCCGTGTTATGGGTTGCGGGTCAAAGCTTGAATTTACTGTGGCAAATTTTGCGGTGCTTTTCACACTGGTCTTTTGCAGTGTGGCATCAGGCAGTGCCACCAGCTTGGATGATTATAGCTGCACTAATTGGTGTTTTATTGTTATTATTGCCGCGCGGGTTTCCTGGCAGATACTTAGGTGTTTTGTGGCTATTGCCTTATGTGCTATATCAACCTGCTGTGCCAGCAAAGGGAGAGGTACGGTTAACGTTATTAGATGTAGGGCAGGGGTTGTCTGCGGTCGTGCAAACACAGCGCCATGTATTGATCTATGATGCAGGGCCACGGATGGGTAGTGTCGATGCAGGTGAAAGTATCGTTGTACCCTTTCTGCATGCCTCAGGTATTAAACAAGTAAATATGTTAGTGGTGAGTCACGGCGATAATGATCATAGCGGTGGCGCAGGGGCGATATTGCAACCATTCCCTGTGCGTTATCTGCGATCTAGCGTTCCAGCCATGTTTCCCTATGCTAACAGTGCTTATTGTTTACGCGGCGTGTCGTGGCGATGGGATGGTGTGTTATTTACTTTTTTGCATCCCACTCGTGATGGTTTAACTTTAGGTAATGACAGTTCTTGTGTGTTAGCGGTCACTGTCGGTTCTCATCGTATTTTATTACCTGGCGATATTGAAAAATTAGCAGAAAAAAACTTACTAGAAACGACGCGAACCGAGTTGGCAGCAGATATTATCATTGCGCCGCACCACGGTAGTAAAACTTCGGCATGGCCATTGTTTGTGACAACGGTGGCGCCACAGTATGTGTTATATGCAACAGGATATCGCAATCGTTATCACTTTCCGCATGCTAGTGTGATCCAAGCGTATCAGCGGTTAGGAGTTAGGCAATTAAATACAATGGAAGCAGGCGCTATCCAGTTTGATATTAAGCAACAACAAGAATTGTTGCCTCCCATCTTATATAGGGAGAGACATAAACGTTATTATGCGAGTTTTGGCTGAGGCAGTTAAAAGAGAGCGTGCCAAGAAGTCTAATGTACTGCATTTTGTTTGTTGCTTAATAGTAAATCAATAGCCATTAACAGGGCGGTATTGTCTATCGGTTTGGTAAAAGAAATACTTGCGCCGAGTGATTCAGACAAGTCTAAGTAACCAATAGGATCAAGGCGTCCTCCACCGGAAATAGCAATAATTTCCATTTGGGGATGTTTGTTTCTTACTTCAGAAATCAAGGCGATACCACTCTTTTTTGGCATAATAATATCAGTTAGCATAATATCCGGTGTGTGAGTTTTTAATAGATCCGTGGCTTCCTCGCCATTAGCGGCGCTGAAGACTTTATGCGAAGCCCGTTGTAAAACTTGGCTTAACATATCCCTGACTAACTCATCATCTTCCACGAGTAAGATTTCTGCCATCGCTTATTCTCCTTCATTTTGCCGCACATATTCAGGCAACAATAAAATAAAAGTCGTTCCATGCCCCAGTTGACTCGTTACACTAATTTCACCATGATGGTCTTTTATTATAGTATGAACAATAGAAAGACCCAAGCCAGTTCCCTTGCCCACTTCCTTGGTGGTATAGAACGGCTCGAAAATGCGCTCAACAGTTTGCGGATCCATCCCACTACCCGTGTCGCTAATCTCGATTTTACAATAATTTTGGATAGGGATGTGGGGAAATTGTTTCAATAAAGGATTATTTGCAGTAATTGGTTTTAGTCGCACCGTGATATTGCCTTCGCCATTCATGGCATCCACGGCATTATTGATAATATTAACGATGACTTGATGGATCTGTGTTTGATTGCCTAGGACAATACACGGCTTTGAGTGCTCGAAATGCAGTGTTACATGGGTAGGTATCGACGGCCTTAGAAGCTCGAGTATTGCTTCAAGTGTAGAGTTTAACTCTATGGATTTTAACTCGGGGTGATGGCGGCGGCTAAAGGCTAAAATTCGTGAGACTAATTCCTCTCCCCTATCAGTGGCTTCCAATACTCGACCTAGATTTTTATAAGCAATACTTTCTTTCTGAACATCTTCCCGGGTCATTTCTATATATCCTTTAATGGCATAGAGCAGATTGTTAAAGTCATGTGCTATGCCGCCAGCCAAAGTGCCAACCGCTTGTAACTTTTGCCCTTGCGCTAGGGCTTTCTCTAATTTTTGTTTAGATTCTTCAGTTTGTAGACGTTCTGCCACCTCATTTTTTAAGTACTCACGCGCTTGATCTAGGGTAACGGCCCGTTCGCGAGCTAGTTGTATGGCAATAATAGCAACTGCTAATAGTACCGAAATAGTGACTCCGAAGAGCAAACTCAGCCATGGCAGCAAAGCTTCCAGTTGAATAATTAGCGAGGGCATGGCTGTTTTTATCAGCTGCAAGGCGTTGTAAGCCAGCAGCACAGAGAGGCAAATGCCGATGATGGCGATGAGAATGGGGAGCCAATACTGCTTAATATGGCGGTTCATAGCTGCTTACCCCACCTTCCTTGAATGGGATGACGTTGGTCCATTATACCCAGGGTTGTTTGCTAATGTCCTGATATTTTGCCGAAAATGCCTTTTTGATTTTCTCGGAAACTGGCATAATACAGAGCAGATTGATTTGAGCCCAGTAAGGACAACCATTATGCAGTTGAAAAAAATTAAACTAGCCGGATTTAAGTCGTTTGTAGACCCTACGACGGTCGTATTGCCAAGCAATCTGATCTCTATTGTAGGTCCTAATGGTTGCGGCAAGTCCAATATTATTGATGCCGTTTGTTGGGTGATGGGCGAAAACTCACCTAAGTACTTACGTGGCGAATCGTTAGCTGACGTTATTTTTAATGGCTCTGCCACACGTAAGCCAGTTGGCCAGTCTTCAGTAGAGCTTATTTTTGATAATCAAGACAGCAGTATTGGCGGTGAATATGCTAAATACACTGAAATTTCTATTAAACGAGTGCTTACTCGCGATACTGATTCTAACTATTATCTTAACGGTACGCGTTGTCGCCGCAAAGATATTATTGATATTTTCTTGGGTACTGGCTTAGGCCCGCGTAGTTACTCGATTATCGGGCAGAATATGATTTCACGCATTATTGAAGCGAAGCCTGACGAGATGCGAGTTTACCTTGATGAGGCCGCAGGTATATCAAGATATAAAGAACGCCGTCGTGAGACAGAAAATCGCATTCAACACACTAAAGAAAATTTATCTCGTGTTAACGATGTACGGTTCGAGCTAGAAAAGCAACTGGGTCATTTGCAGCGTCAGGCTAATACTGCAGAACGTTTTAAGGCTTTAAAACAGCAGGAGCGGTTGCTTAGAGGTCAGTGGTATGCGGTTCAGTATCGTCAGTTAGGCGAACGTATGGGTGAGTATGCGTTGCAATTACAGCAGCAAGAAACTGCACTGGAAGCAGGTCAAGCAGAATTAACTGGCGTGGATAAAGAACTAGAACAAATTCATCAAGACCAGCGTACTGCTAATGAGGCGTTTCAAGAAGTTCAACGTCGTTTTTATGCGGCGGGCAACGATATTACCCGGATTGAACAAGATCTATTACATCAGCAAGAAAAGCAGCATCAGTGGGAAGCCGATTGCAAGCAAATAGAGCAAGACTTGACCGTTATCCAAGAGCAATTAGGAACGGCAGAAGATGAAATAAGCGAGTTAGAAGCAGAGATTCAAAACGTAGAGCCAGAATTAACGGCGGCAGCACAAATGGAACAGGGCGTTAAAGAGGCGTTATTTCAAGCTGAAGAGGCCGTCGTCGCTGCGCAAACGCACTGGGATAGTTTTTACCAGTTAACTGCCAAAACAGAGCAAACGGCACAAGTAGAAAAAACACAGATCCAGCATTTAGATCAGAAAGTAGTAACGCTGATAAGACAGCAGGAAAAATTACAGCAAGACAAATCTCAACTTGATTTTGGGTTACTGGAGCAAGAAGTTGCAGCACTGAATGAGCAGGCAGAACAATTATCTGATCTTAAACAAGATCATGACGAGCAATGCAATCAGAATAAAAAGGAACTGGTTGCGTTGCAAGCGGCACAGCGCGAATCGACAGCGCGTCTTGATCAGGTGCGTAGTGAGCTGCAAGCATTACGCGGCCAACAAGCCTCCTTAGAAGCACTACAGCAAAATGCGCAGGGTCAACATAGCAAGCCAGTACAATCTTGGCTTGCTCAGCATCACCTCGATAAGAAACAACGCTTAATGCAAAACATTGAGGTAGAGGCCGGCTGGGAATATGCAGTAGAAAAAGCCTTGGGTGCTTATTTGCAAGGAATATGCGTAGATCAATTGGCTGAGGTAGCCGCACCTTTAAAAGCCCTAAGCGAAGGAAACTTGGTTTTCTTAGCAGAAGCAACGGACAATTCGGCTTCGCAATATAATAAAAGCACTCTGCTATTACAAAAAGTGCAATCAACCTGGCCAGTAGAAACTTTATTGGCGGGTATTTATGTTGCTGATTCGTTAGAGGAGGCATTGGCATTATCTCCCACTCTGAACGCTAAAGAGTCTGTTATTACACGCGATGGTACTTGGCTAAGTCAGTCTTGGCTGAAGACTTTCCAAGAAAAAGATCCGGCGTCAGGTGTCTTTAAGCGTGGGCAAGAGTTAAAGCAAATTTTACAGCGTATTACTAATTTAGAGTCAACGCGTCGCGAATTAGATCAATATATTACCCAATGCCAAGAGCAAATAAGCGACTTGGAAGAGCAGCGTGATGAATTAGAGCAAGGATCTCGACATTATCATGCCCAGTTAGCTGAGATGCTAGCAAAAAAGAAAATGCAGCAAGAGCGTTTAATTGAAATTCAATCACGTGCTGACTCTTATACTAAGGAGCAAGAAGAGTGTGCTAAGCAGTTAGTGGAAGCTCAGACTGCATTGGCATTGTCACGTGAGCAATGGCAGCAGGCTCTAAGTCAATTAGAACAACAGGCAAAACAGCGGGATACTTTTGTTACTGAGCGAGAAAAAACTCGGCAAGCGTTACAACAAGTCCGTGAAAAAGCGAATCAGGCTAGAGAGAATAAGCATAGGTTCGAAATTTCTCTGCATACGGCGAAATCAGAAAAGGTATCATTACAACAAGGCATGATGCGTATGCAAATGCAGCGGGCGACATTGACTGAGCGTCAGGTTGCGCTTGAGGCAGAGCAAGCCTCGGCCGTGCCTTTAGAAAGTTTACAAGAATCGCTATCGCGATCTTTAGATAAGCACGTTAAGATAGAGGCTGAATTGACCATAGCAAGGACGTCGATTGAGTCTCTCGAACAGATGGTCCGTGACCTAGAGGCAAAGCGTCATGGCGCTGAGCGTCATATCAATTCTCTTAGAAGCTCGCTGGAGGCTGTACGCTTAGAATGGCAAAGCGTGAAAGTGAAATCGGAAACATTACTCGAGCAGTTAAACGAGTTGGATTTTATTCTGAATGATATTTTAAAAGAATTGCCACCAGAAGCGACTACAGAAGGATGGCAAGCCAATTTATTACAGACTGAGCAACGTATTCAGCGTTTAGGACCGATTAACCTGGTTGCTATCGACGAGTATGCAACTTGTTCTGAGCGCAAAGAGTATTTAGACAAGCAGTGTGAGGATTTGCAAGGTGGCTTAACTATCCTAGAAGAAGCCATTGCTAAGATTGATAAAGAGACACGTGCGCGCTTAAGAGAGACTTACGATAAAGTGAACCAGCATTTTCAAACTTTATTTCCCACGGTCTTCGGTGGCGGTAAAGCTTATCTTGAATTAACGAGTGATGATTTACTGGAAGCGGGTGTGACGGTGATGGCTTGTCCACCGGGTAAGCGAAATAGCACTATTCACTTGTTGTCAGGTGGTGAAAAAACCATGACAGCGATTGCGTTGGTATTCTCTATCTTTCAACTTAATCCCGCGCCATTTTGTTTGTTAGATGAGGCTGATGCTGCATTGGATGATACCAATGTGGTTCGCTTTTGTAAGCTCATCAAATCCATGTCAGAGAAAACCCAGTTTATTTTCATTAGCCATAATAAGGTGGCGATTGAAATGGCGGATCATCTGCTCGGTGTTACTATGAATGAGCCTGGTGTGTCGCGATTGGTGAGTGTCGATATTCAAGAAGCGATTGACCTTGCTGGGGTGTAGGTCATTGTCGTCGCAATGACGCTGTTCGAAATGTTACATGGGACATCGTTTTTAAACAGGATTGTTATGTATGTCAGAAAGTATCCCAGCAAAAATCCAACACGAAGCAAAGCAGTTACGGGAAAAAATTAACGAACACAATCATCACTATTATGTATTGGATGCACCCAGCATCTCTGATGCAGAATACGACAGCTTATTCTGTCAGCTACAAGCATTAGAATCGCAATACCCTCAGTTGGTGACTCCCGACTCGCCTACGCAACGAGTAGGAGCAACACCACAAAGAGCATTCTCAGAAGTGCAACATTCCGTGCCGATGCTCTCTTTGGAGAATGCGTTTACTGACGAAGAGTTACTAGCATTTGATCGGCGCGTGCGTGAACGGTTGCAGACCAATAAAGAAATTGAATATGTTTGCGAGCCTAAGTTAGATGGCTTGGCGGTGAGTTTACGTTATGAAAGCGGTATATTAGTCCAAGGTGCAACACGAGGTGATGGAACCGTCGGCGAAGATATCAGTGAAAATATTCGAACTATTACTGCTATACCATTGCATTTGCGTGGCGATGGCTATCCGCGTGTATTAGAGGTGCGTGGCGAAGTCTATATGCCTAAGCAAGGGTTCGCTGCATTAAATACACAAGCGGAGCTAAAAGGTGAAAAAGTATTTGCTAACCCACGCAATGCAGCAGCAGGGAGTTTGCGGCAGTTAGACCCCCGAGTTACCGCTTCGCGTCCGTTATCTATTTTTTGTTATGGCGTTGGCGCGGTACAGCATGGACACTTACCAGATAAACAGAGTGAAATTTTAAAGTCTCTCAAGCGCTGGGGTTTACGTGTTAATTTGGAAATTACTATTGCGTGCGGTGCTCAGGAGTGCTTGGCTTTTTATCAACGCATTGGCGAAAAACGCGAGAAGCTAGCTTATGAAATTGATGGGGTTGTGTATAAGGTTAACCGAGTAACAGAGCAAGAAAAACTAGGTTATGTAAGTCGTGCGCCACGCTGGGCCATTGCACATAAATTTCCAGCTCAAGAAGTCTGGACAATTATTGAGGCAGTAGAGTTCCAAGTAGGCCGTACCGGAGCACTAACACCTGTTGCACGGTTAAAGCCAGTCGCAGTCGGTGGTGTCGTTGTCAGTAACGCTACCTTGCACAATATGGATGAGATAAACCGTAAGGATGTGCGTATCGGCGATACGGTAGTGGTACGCCGCGCGGGTGATGTGATCCCTGAAGTGGTGAGTGTGATTAAAGAAAAACGCCATGGCCATATCAAATCAATTACCTTGCCAAAACATTGTCCGGTTTGTCACTCTGAGGTGGAGGTGATTGAAGGTGAGGCGGTTGCCCGGTGCACGGGCGGATTGCACTGTTCAGCGCAGCGAAAGGAAGGAATAAAACACTTTGCTTCACGTCGTGCTATGGATATTGAAGGATTGGGCGAAAAAATAGTTGATCTTTTAGTTGATAATAAATTAATTACTAGCGTGGCTGATTTGTATGGCCTGACGATGGATGACTTACTACCATTGGAACGTATGGCAGAAAAGTCGGCGCAGAATGTTTTAGATGCGATTGAGAAAAGCAAACAAACCACTTTGCCTCGTTTTTTACTGGCATTGGGGATTCGCGAAGTAGGTGAGGCAACGGCAAAACAATTGGCGAATTACTTTGGCCAGTTGCCAGCATTATATTCGGCGACGGTAGAGTCACTGCAAGCGGTACCAGATGTAGGTCCTATTGTTGCTGAACATATTGTCAGCTTCTTTGCTGATGAACGCAACCGAGATGTGATCGACCAATTGCTTGCCGCTGGCATTCATTGGGACCAAATTGAGATTAGGAAGCATTTGCCCTTGGCTGGTAAAACATTTGTGTTGACTGGTGCGTTGATTAAATTATCGCGTGAGCAGGCTAAAGAGCAACTTGAGAGCTTGGGTGCGAAAGTGGCGAGTAGTGTTTCCAAGAAGACTAGCTATGTCGTCGTCGGTAGTGATGCAGGATCTAAGCTTGATAAGGCAGAGAAGTTGGGAATTGCTTTGTTGGACGAAAAACGATTTTTGCTGCTGTTGCAGCAGCATCAAGAGTAAGTTCATTATTTTTCCGGGTAAATGGCACTATCTATGCCATTTACCCGGAAAAATTGAGAGGATACGAGTGTAGCGAGCGAGAAGCAACCTAGACTCTCAGCTAAAGTAGGAACTACCTTAACCTCAAGAGGCATCTTACTCCCTGTGCGTGTCCATTACGTATCTCTCCTTGATTAGTCGCCTATTATGGTGATAAGTACGTTCATCATGCAATCTTTTATGGCTTGTTTTAATACCGGAGCCCTGATTTATTACCTATTGATTCTTGCACCTATCGTTGCATGATGCTATCTTTAGCACGCATTTTTTGTAGGCACGTAGCTCAGCGGTAGAGCATCACCTTGACATGGTGGTGGTCGTTGGTTCGATCCCAATCGTGCCTACCATTCTTTTTTATCTACCCAATGAAACAAAGGACACGAAAGTTAACATTATTATGCCAGCGATTACTCTCCCTGATGGAAGCCAACGACAATTCGAAAATCCAGTCACTGTTGCCGAGATTGCAGCTAGCATTGGTGCTGGCCTTGCTAAAGCCGCTCTAGCGGGTAAGGTTGATGGTAAGTTAGTAGATATTTCGTTTCTAGTTGAACAAGACGCATCGGTTAGTATTGTTACAGATAAAGACCCCACTGCCTTGGAGGTTATTCGACACTCGGCGGCGCATTTGTTAGCGCAAGCGGTGAAAGCACTTTTCCCTACAGCACAAGTGACTATCGGGCCTGTAGTTGAAAATGGATTCTATTATGACTTTGCCTTTGGCCGCTCATTTACCCCAGAAGATTTAGAGCGTATCGAAGCCAAGATGGTTGAACTGGCCAAGCAAGACTTTCCTGTTAAGCGTAGCGTGATAGGCCGAGACGAAGCTATCCAGTTTTTCCGCAGCTTGGGTGAAGAATATAAAGCAAAAATTATTGAGGATATCCCAGCGGGTGAAGTTCTCACTACTTATCAGCAGGGTGACTTTGTCGATTTATGCCGTGGCCCGCATCTACCTAATACCGGCAAATTGAAAGCGTTTAAGCTCACGAAATTAGCGGGTGCCTATTGGCGTGGCGATGCAAATAATGAAATGCTACAGCGTATTTATGGGACTGCTTGGGCGGATAAAAAGTCCCTAGATGACTACCTAAAGAACTTAGAAGAAGCAGAGAAGCGTGATCACCGGAAGATCGGTAAGAACCTGGACTTATTCCACTTTCAAGAAGAAGCGCCGGGAATGGTGTTTTGGCATGCGCCAGGCTGGACAATTTATCAACAAGTTAAGCAGCATATTAGCAATAGAATTGCCGAGGACGGCTATCAAGAGGTTTGTACGCCCCAAGTCGTAGACTTGGAGTTGTGGAGAAAGTCAGGACACTGGGATATGTTTGGTGAGGAAATGTTTACTGTCCAGTCGGACAATAAATTCTATGCGTTAAAGCCGATGAGCTGCCCATGCCATGTGCAAATATTTAAGCAGGGCTTGCGGAGTTACAGAGATCTCCCGCTGCGTATGGCCGAATTTGGCTGCTGCCACCGTAATGAGTTATCGGGTGCGATGCATGGCTTGATGCGGGTGCGACAAATGGTTCAAGACGATGCACATATATTCTGTATGGAAGATCAACTGCAAAGCGAAGCAGTTCGATTTATTAAATTGTTAATTGATGTTTACCAAGACTTTGGTTTTAAAGGAATAATTATTAAACTCGCTACTCGCCCAGAAAAGCGCTTAGGTACCGATGCTTTATGGGATAATGCTGAGCATGCTCTTGCAGAAGCGATACGTCAATCAGGCCTCGACTATGAAGTAAAAGCAGGCGAAGGCGCATTTTACGGGCCGAAAATTGAATTTCATCTCAGGGATTGCATAGGCCGCACCTGGCAATGTGGGACCTTACAATTAGATTATGCCCAGCCGGAGCGATTAGAGGCTTATTATGTCGCAGAAGATGGTAGTAAACAGCACCCCATTATGCTCCATCGGGCCATTCTAGGGTCTGTAGAGCGGTTTATTGGTATCTTATTAGAGCATTATGCTGGTAAGCTACCCGTTTGGTTGGCTCCAACGCAAGCCGTTGCCATGAATATTACCGATAAACAAGCCGATTATGCCGAGGAAGTAGCGACTTTCTTAAGAAAACAAGGCATTAGAGTAAAATCGGACTTGAGAAATGAGAAGATTGGCTTTAAAATCCGCGAGCACACGATACAGTGTGTTCCCTATCTATTAGTGATGGGGGATCGTGAGGTTGAGTCTCGTACTGTTGCAGTCAGAACTCGAGAAGGAGATGATTTGGGACCTATGTCGTTAGATCAATATCTCCATTTTATGCAGACTGCAATTGCACGACGCAGTCGGGCTGAATAGGAGGAGAGAGAATTAGTACTGAAAAAGCGCCTCGAATTAACGAGCAAATTCTAGTAAGAGAGGTACGATTAATTGATGCTGTCGGTGAGCAATTAGGTGTCGTACCAATACAAGAGGCAAAAAGAATCAGCGAAGAAGCTGGGTTAGACTTAGTGGAAGTCTCTCCAGAGGCCAAGCCTCCTGTATGCCGTGTTATGGACTATGGCAAATATAAGTTCCAGCAAAGTAAACGTAAAGCTGCTGCGAAGAAGAAACAGAAACAGATTCAAATTAAAGAAATAAAAATTCGTCCGGGAACGGAAGAGGCGGATTACAAAGTTAAAATGCGTAGTCTAATGCGATTTTTGGAAGAGGGGGACAAGGTCAAAGTAACCGTTCGATTCCGCGGTCGAGAGATGGCGCATTCTGAGTTAGGAATGCAATTGTTGGAGAGAATTCAAAAAGACCTCATAGACTATGCTGTTGTTGAACAACATCCTAAATTTGAAGGTCGACAGATGTTAATGGTGCTTGCACCAAAGAAGCGATAACAACTAGTTGTTTGTAGTGGAGTATAAGTAATGCCAAAATTAAAGACGAATCGTGGCGCTGCCAAGCGGTTTCAGGCGACTGCCAATGGTTTTAAGCACCGATGTTCATTGCGTAATCACAAGTTGACGAATAAGTCGGTTAAGCGTAAGCGTCAACTGAGAGCAGGTACTGCAGTAGCTGAGGTTGATCAGCCAGCTATTCAGCGTTTATTGCCCCATACGAGGTAGGAGAGAAACATGGCAAGAGTAAAACGTGGCGTTGTAGCACGTGCACGACATAAAAAAGTGTTGGATCAAGCGAAAGGTTATTATGGTGCCCGTAGCCGGATTTACCGAGTGGCTAAACAAGCGGTTATTAAAGCTGGCCAATATGCTTATCGTGATCGCCGTCAGAAGAGACGTGAAATTCGTTCCCTGTGGATTGTCCGTATTAATGCAGCAGCGCGCGAGTATGGCATTACTTATAGCGTTTTGATGAATGGTCTTAAAAAGTCAGCTATTGAAGTTGACCGCAAAGTATTAGCTGATATTGCTGTGCATGATAAGGTGGCTTTTGCTGCTATTATTGAGCAGGCGAAGGTCAATTTTCCTGCAGTCGCTGGCGCGAATTAATATGTAGGGTGGATTAGACGCGTTTTTTGCGTCGTAATCCACCAAAATCGCACAAATTTTGGTGGATTACGGCAAAAATCGCCTAATCCACCCTACCATTAAGCAAGTTATTTTAATTTCGCGCCAGCAACTATTTAGGAAGCGTAAAGCATGAATGCGTTGGAGGGATTGCTACAAGAGGCAAAAACAGCTGTTAAAGCAGCGGCTGACTTGAAAGCGCTAGATAACTGCCGAACCTACTATCTAGGGAAAAAAGGCAAAATTACTGAAAACCTGAAAAAGATTGGCCAACTCCCCGCAGATGAACGCCCCTTATTAGGCCAAAAAGTTAATATTATCAAAGAACAAATTGAAGTGTTCATTAATGATCGCACATTGGAACTTCAGAAAGAAGGCATTAGCCAAAAGTTAGCGTCGGAAGCCATTGACGTGACTTTGCCTGGCAGGCATCAAGCATTCGCTAGTCTGCATCCTATCACGAAAACCCGAGAGCGCATTGCTGCCATTTTTACGCAGATGGGGTTTGCTGTGATGGATGGGCCAGAAATTGAAGATGACCATCACAATTTCGAGGCGCTTAATATCCCTTTGTTACATCCTGCGCGCGCCATGCAAGATACTTTTTATTTTGCTGATAACACCTTGCTGCGTACGCATATGTCGCCGGTACAAATTCGTGTAATGAAAGATACTCCGCCGCCTTTACGGATTATTGCAATGGGCCGTGTTTATCGGCGTGACTTTGACATCACGCATACACCGATGTTTCATCAACTTGAATGTCTGATGGTGGATGAAGGTATCACTTTTGCTGATCTAAAAGGGATATTAACGGTGTTTTTGCAAGAGTTTTTTGCTGCTGATGTACCTCTACGTTTTCGACCTTCTTATTTTCCATTCACCGAGCCCTCTGCGGAGGTAGATATCGGCTGTTTAAATTGCACGGGGAAAGGTTGCCGAATTTGTAAAAACACAGGGTGGTTGGAAATTTTAGGATGTGGCATGGTCCATCCCAATGTATTCCGTTTTGTAGGCATTGATAGTCAACGTTATACTGGATTTGCTTTTGGTTTAGGCATTGATCGTCTAACCTTATTGCAGTATGGCATTCCAGATTTGCGCGCTATTTTTGAGAATGATTTGCGATTCTTGCGACAGTTTTAATATTAACCTTTGAAAGAACACATTATGAAATTTAGCGAAGCATGGTTACGTGAGTGGGTCAATCCAGCATTGACGCGAGAGCAATGGTGTCAAGCATTGACGATGGCCGGATTTGAAGTTGAATCCACTTCTCCCGTAGCGGAAGTATTTAGTGGCGTCGTTATTGCTCAGATAGTTCGCGTTGACAAACATCCCACTGCAGATCGGTTGCATGTATGCGAAGTGAATGTAGGAGAAGCTCAGCCACTGACAGTGGTGTGTGGTGCGACCAATGTCAACGTGGGGATGAAGGTGGCTGCGGCATTAATCGGTGCAACCATGCCTCGACATGGGGTGATGGCGGCGAATGAAATTCGCGGTGTTACTTCTTATGGGATGTTATGTTCAGCAAAAGAGTTGGGGTTGTCAGAAGAAGAAGGTGGGCTGTATGAATTACCTGACAGTGCGCCTATAGGTCGAGATGTGTGGGAATACTTGCAGCTAGCTGACCATATTATTGACATGTCAATTACGCCCAATCGTGGTGACTGTTTAAGTATACAAGGCATTGCTCGTGAGGTAGCAGCGATTACCCAAGCTCCCCTCACACCGCCCAAGATAACCGCTGTCCCCGCCGTTGGAACGGATCTTTCTCAGCTACCCGTGGTAGTTCACGCTAAAACAGAGTGTCCACACTATGTCGGCCGGATTATTCGCAATATCAACATGGAGGTGGCTACTCCCTTATGGATAAAAGAGCGATTGCGCCGTAGCGGCATGCGTTCTATCAACTCCGTTGTCGATGTGACCAATTATGTTATGTTAGAGCTCGGCCAGCCTATGCATGCCTTTGATTTAGATAAGATCAGTAAAGGTCTTGAGGTTCGCTTAGCCAAGCCTGGAGAAGTGATCACGCTCTTAGATGGCGCGGAGGTAAAGCTGGATAATGAAACGCTGTTAATTGCAGATCATGTGCAGCCATTAGCGATCGCAGGTGTTATGGGCGGGTTAGATTCGGGCGTTAGCTTACTAACAAAAAATATTTTTCTGGAAAGTGCTTTTTTTCAACCCTCCTGTGTCGCACGTCAACGGCAGCGCTATGGCATTACGTCAGAGTCTGCTTATCGTTTTGAGCGCGGAGTGGATCCTGAGTTGCAAAAAGTAGCGATAGAGCGGGCAACCCAATTATTGTTAGATA
>Ga0155640_1067_pt4 | contig 17693 bp, 10 predicted proteins | sample RifCSPhighO2_12_FD_107297 | JGI IMG/M metagenome (GOLD analysis project Ga0155640, IMG submission 107297) | Gammaproteobacteria bacterium RIFCSPHIGHO2_12_FULL_45_9 | reverse complement strand
ACGGGGGGAAGGGACGATCTAAGCTGTTTTTACTTAAATTTCGCCTACGCGATGCATTTTTTAACCCATTTTTAGAGGTGCCCTTAAGTATAACATGAGGGAAATAAATAGGGAGTGAGGTGTATGTAGAATGTTGCAAAGATGGCGCCGTTCAAAGAGTGAGCGGCGCTGAATAGATTAAATTAGTATAACATCAGAACGGAATGTCATCATCAAAGCTATTTGCTGGCGGTGCAATGGGATCAGCTGTAGCCGCGGAGGTTTTTTCCACTGCTGGCGTTGACTCAGGCATGCCACCAGCATTGCTACTGCCACCTTTGCCATCTAGCATCTGTAAGGAGTCGGCGATAATTTCCGTGGTATAACGATCTTGGCCGGTATTTTTATCTTGCCATTTGCGTGTTTGCAGGCGGCCTTCAATAAAAATTTTCGCGCCTTTACGTAAATACTCTCCGGCAATTTCGGCTAGACGTTGATACATAACGATACGATGCCATTCGGTACGTTCTTGGTTTTCACCACTTTGTTTATCTTTCCATGCTTCCGTTGTCGCGATGGTGACATTAGCGACGGCTAAACCACTCGGGGTATAGCGAACTTCTGGATCACGGCCCAGATTACCGATGAGGATTACCTTATTCACACTACCTTTTGCCATAACTATTCTCCTATTTGTGCTGTGATTGTAATGTTTCTTGGAGGTGAAGGAAATCAGGATGTTGTAGGGTTCGTTTTTCAATGCGCAGATAAGCTATTCCTTCTTCCGGGACATAAGCGGCTTCTGCTACGCCAGGAATGCATTTTACCGTTGCCTCAATAGTTTGCCAGTGACTGGGGGACAGTTTAAGCAAGTACGTCGAGAGGTGGCGGGGTGGCTTCATCGATGAGGCAATAATCAGCCAAACTAAGCTAATAACGACGCAGAAAAGATAAATGCTTAAGAGGTGAAATTGTTGATAGAGCAAACCGCCAACTAACCCACCGACGAAGATACCAAAAAATTGCGCACAAGAATAGATGCCTAATGCCGTTCCTTTGCGTGCGGCTGGTGCAGTTTTGGAAACTAGCGAGGGGAGGAAGGCTTCTAGCACAGAAAAACCGGTTAAAAATAAGGTTAGAGCCATTGCCATGATAGCTAGACTGTGCGGGGCTAGCCAAAATAGTGCCTCACTCAGCGCTAACACAATGATTGATATTATAAAAAATGACTTTAGCTGCTGTTTTTTTTCCGCGATGATGATGAGGGTTAAGGTGAAGATAAAGGCCAGTAGCAAGGTCGGGGTATATAGGAACCCTTGTTGCTGCTCTGCCAAACCAGTGTAGTTTTGCAGGGTGATAGGAATCGCGACAAAACTGGCAGTAAGAATAACGTGTAAGATAAAAATACCGCTGTTCAGTCGCATTAGCTCTGGGTTTTTAAACAGAGTGCTAAAAGCAGACAATTCTGGTTCGGTTTCTCTATGCCAGGTAGAAACTGCAGGCTTGGGCACAATGGTGTACAATACGCCGATTGCAACCAGACTAAATATTGTCGCTAAGAAGAAAAGATCGCCTACTGCAATCCAGCGAGTCAGGATAGGGCCCAACACCATTGCCACACTGAACGATAATCCGATGGTCATTCCAGCAATGGCCATGGCTTTAGTGCGGTGCTGTTCTCGGGTAAGATCCGCTATCATGGCCATGATGGTGCTGCCAACGGCGCCGGTGCCTTGTAAGGCGCGACCAATAATCATGCCGCTGATGGTGTGCGACATGGCGGCAATCAGGCTGCCTGCAGCGAATAATAATAGACCGCAGCAGATGATAGGTTTACGGCCAAGACGGTCAGAAAGTGCACCAAATGGAATTTGTAACAGGGCTTGGGTGAGGCCATAGATACCCATGGCCAGTCCGAGTAAAGTCGGGGTAACTCCTTGTAAATTATGGGCATAAAGGGCAAATACCGGCAGGATCATAAAGAGCCCTACCATGCGTAATGCCATGATGAGAGATAAAGCTGACACGGCGCGTCGTTCGTTTGACGTCATGCTAGTCCTCGTTTTTTCATTATGATGAATAGTGTGGGTGAGCATTATACATAAAGACGCTGGCTTAAGGGGAGATGATTTATTGACGAGGCGCCTTGTCGAGAGGCACATTCGCAAACCAGGAAAGCTAAACATGATGAAAGAAATTCGTATCCGTGGGGCACGTACCCACAACTTAAAGAATATCGACGTGGATTTACCTCGAGATCAATTGGTGGTGATCACCGGTCTTTCTGGCTCAGGGAAATCGTCGTTAGCTTTTGATACTTTGTATGCAGAAGGCCAACGCCGTTATGTGGAGTCATTGTCTTCCTACGCCCGGCAGTTTTTATCTATGATGGAGAAGCCAGACGTCGATCATATCGAAGGCTTGTCGCCAGCGATCTCGATTGAACAAAAGTCCACCTCACATAATCCCCGCTCTACCGTAGGGACGATTACTGAAATTTACGATTACTTACGTTTGTTGTTTGCTAAAGTCGGTCAACCACGCTGTCCTGATCATCATCATGTACTCGAAGCGCAGACGATTAGTCAAATGGTGGATATCGTGCTGATGTTACCGGAAGAAACCAAGGTCATGGTGTTGGCGCCGGTCGTCCGTGAGCGCAAAGGTGAGCATATCGAATTATTGCAAGAGTTACGTATGCAGGGGTTTGTGCGCGCGCGTATTGATGGCAACATGATTGAGTTAGATCAGCCGCCGAAATTAGACTTACGCAAGAAGCATACTATCGAAGTCATTGTTGATCGCATTAAAGTTCGCCCGGATTTACGTTTGCGCTTAGCGGAATCTTTTGAAACTGCATTACGTTTAGCTAATGGCATTGCGGCCATTGGCTGGATGGATGAGCCAACGCGCCCACTACAGGTTTTTTCTGCTAAATTTGCTTGTCCTGATTGCGGCTACAGCTTACCTGAATTATCGCCGCGTTTATTTTCGTTTAATAGCCCGCTGGGTGCCTGCGCTGCTTGCGAAGGCTTAGGCGTAAAAGAATTATTTGATCCTGAGCTCGTGGTTAATTGCAAATTAAGTTTAGCTGATGGCGCGATTCGTGGCTGGGATCGTCGTAATATGTATTATTATCAAATGCTCATGTCATTAGCTAAACATTATGATTTTGATTTAGAGGTAGACTTCGAACATTTGCCTAAACCTATCAAAACACTATTACTTTATGGCACTGATGAGACCATTCGCTTTCAGTATCGCGATGAAGAAGGTAAAACGCATACGCGTGCGAATCGCTTTGAAGGCATCTTACCCAATATGCAACGTCGTTATCGTGAAACCGAATCTGACATGGTGCGTGATGATTTACATAAGTATATTTCTAATAAACCTTGTGATACTTGTGAAGGCGCGCGCTTGAACAAGGCGGCTCGGCATGTTTATGTCGCTGCCAAAAGTTTACCAGAAATAGCTTCATGGCCCGTGGAAAAAACCAAAGCATTTTTTGACAATTTACATTTGGCCGGTTATCGCGGTGAAATTGCCGATAAAATTGTGAAAGAACTGAGTAGTCGTTTGCGTTTTTTGGTGGATGTAGGTTTAGATTATCTTAACCTCGGGCGTAGTGCGGAAACCTTGTCAGGTGGCGAAGCACAGCGTATTCGTTTGGCGAGTCAGATTGGTTCTGGCTTAGTCGGCGTAATGTATATTCTCGATGAGCCGTCGATTGGTTTGCATCAACGTGATAACGCACGTTTGCTGAAGACATTGCATCGATTGCGCGATTTAGGCAATAGCGTGATTGTGGTCGAACATGATGAAGAGGCTATTATGAGCGCGGATCATGTGATTGATCTCGGTCCTGGCGCCGGCGTACATGGTGGACATATTGTTGCACAAGGTAAACCGCAAGACATTGTGCGGAATAAAAAATCCCTGACCGGCCAATATCTTTCAGGCAAACGCAAAATTGCGATTCCAGCGCAACGACTCACGCCTAATCCTGAAAAAATGCTTAGCTTACAAGGCGTGCGCGGTAATAATTTAAAAAATATTCAGGTCCATATCCCCATTGGCTTAATGACTTGCATTACTGGTGTATCGGGATCGGGTAAGTCAACATTAATTAATGACACATTAGGACCTGTCGCAGCCCGTGCGTTAAATGAGGTTGCCGGACAAGAGCCCGCACCTCATGACAGCATAGAGGGGTTAGACTATTTAGATAAAGTGGTTGTCGTCGATCAAAGCCCTATTGGCCGTACGCCGCGATCGAATCCTGTGACTTATACGGGGATTTTTACTGCAGTACGCGATTTATTTTCTGGCACTGCAGAGTCACGTTCACGTGGTTACCAGCCTGGCCGTTTTAGTTTTAATGTGCGCGGCGGGCGTTGTGAAGCGTGTCAGGGTGACGGGATGATTAAGGTAGAGATGCATTTTCTGGCGGATGTGTATGTGACTTGTGATATTTGCCAAGGCCGTCGCTACAATCGTGAGACGTTAGAAGTGATGTACAAAGGCAAAAATATTCACCAAATTCTTGAAATGACAGTAGAAGAAGCACGTGAATTTTTTGATCCAATTCCTGTGGTCGCGCGCAAATTACAAACCTTACTCGATGTTGGATTGTCGTATATTTCCTTAGGCCAAAGTGCAACGACGTTGTCGGGTGGTGAAGCGCAACGCATTAAATTAGCTCGCGAGTTATCTCGTCGTGATACGGGGCGCACTTTATATATTCTCGATGAGCCAACCACAGGCTTACATTTTTATGATATCGAGCAGCTTCTGAAAGTGTTGCATCGTCTCCGTGACCAAGGCAACACGATTATTGTGATCGAGCATAATCTCGATGTGATTAAGACGGCAGACTGGTTGATTGATCTTGGTCCTGAAGGGGGTGACAAAGGCGGCAAGGTTGTTATCGCCGGCACACCCGAGCAAGTAGCAAAACATGCAGCTTCGTATACGGGACAGTTTCTGCGCGGGGTGTTGAAGTAGCGTCGAGACGAGGGAGGATATGTTCTCACGGCCCAGCTTTAGGCGCAGTCTCTGACATAATCTCATGCTTCTTCTCGCTCGTCAGCCCCTGAAATTCTTTGCTGAAATGTTGCCGGTCACTATCAGTAAGTTTAATGTCGGTTCTATTCACCATCTTGTAATGATAGGTATATTCACAATACCACAAGATTGCTTTTATTGAATTTTGATCAAATTTAGGATGTCCTAAACTGCTGCCACTGACTTCTGTCGGTGGTTTGCCAAATGCTCGGCGATAACCCTCTACCGTTCGATAGGCGAGCGAAACATACTCCATCGCGACTTTATCATCACTTAATTTTTCACCCCAAAAGCGCTGTGCTATGCCCTTAGGACGTTTCGCAGAAGGCAGAACATACGTAGTTGCTTGACGCTTAATTTGATGCTGTACTAGTAACACGGTTCTATGTGAAATCGCTTGTCTTACCTGATTAATGACGACACTGTCTTTAAATAGCGATTCATTCTGTTTCCCTGGTTTTTTAATGGCGGTGAAATACTGATTTAAATTGCTAGCTGTACCACTAACTTTTACCGAATTTCTCAAAGCAGCTTGGGCATCCTCGAGGAGACCTTGAATTGTTTTGTCTGCCTCAGCATGTGGAACAACGATGGCTTTTCCATATTGAACAAGATACTGCGACGCATAATCACCATTTAGCTTGATGGTATCTCGCACTAGTTGCTGCAATTGACTAATGTGAGTTCTTTCTCGATTATCGCGCGTTTTGCGCAATGTTTCTTCTAGCTCTCGTTGTACCTGTTCAAGAAAGAGCGAGAATTCGAGTTGCTTCTGCGTAAGTTGTTCGGGAGTGAGTGCAGCTTTAGCCACTTCAACCCAGCCTTTGCGCTTGATGATGGCATAGGCTAAGGCGCCGGCAGGGAGTTTTAGGTAGTTATCCAATATTGCCGCATCAGTATTAGCAGCTAAATCTGGCCGTGCTTGTTTAGCGAGGGCGAGTAATTCCTGTTGTAGTCTCTGAAGCTGGTCTGGGTCTGCAAATAAAGGCTCATTTTTTCTTTTAATAAAAACAGAGCGATGAGTGAGGTCGTTGCGTACTCGATATTGTGGTTGTAGATAAATTTTATTGAAAGAAATGTTCACGAGTGTATTAGGTGTAGTCTCAGCTTGCAGTGGGGTGACCTTGGGTTGCGTTGGTTTTTTCTCCTGCGCAGCCACTACTGCAGTGAGATGTTGAGTTAGCTCATCCAGTTGTTGGCCCATGTTAGTTAAGCGTGGGATGATCGTTTCATCTAGTCGCTTTTTTTGCTTTTTTAATTCCGCTAGTTTTGCTGTTAACTCTGCCGAGGGTGATTGTTTTTGCAAATAGTCTTCTAGTTGCTTTGCAGTAGCTTGTAGTAGCTTAGCAGCGTGGAGTGAGTCAGGTATGGCTGAACCAAGATCTTGTTTTGCAGCAAGTGCACCGGAAAAATTATTAGCTTCTACTGCTTCATCCAAATAATAAACTTTCCACTCTATGACTTCGATTTCTTTTGCTAAAAATGGGATGTCTCTGAGAAGGTGCGAGAACGCCGTAGCTGCACCTAAGTGCTGATCTAGGCTAGTTAGGGCGTCAGTGATAGCTGTTTCTACTTGTTGAGTATTCTCTTGTATGCTTTGTTCGAGTTGTGCTGGGGCTGCTTCTAGCACGGCTTTTTGATATCGTTGGATCCGTGTGTCTGGGTCGTGTGACTTACCCCATGCTAGGGCTACCTGTTGGACCTCTTCATCTAACGCATCGAATATAGCAGCACAATCAATGGGATCAGTAATGGCTGGTTGCTGATCAGCCGTTTTTTTGCCGATGGCTCTCTCGAATGCTTGCAGTCTTAGGTAGATTTTAGTATTGAGACTATCTTGAAAATCATCCGAGGCAAAGGCGAGTTTCTTTCGACTGATAGCCACTGGCTCGGCAAGCAGTCTTGCTAAATGGGCTGATTTTTTCGCTAAGAAAGTGGTTGCTTTGGTTTCACCAGCTTCTTTCCGTAATGCTTCTACTGCTGCTATCGTGGCTTGCATTGCTGTCAGCTGTTCTCTGGCAGAGTCTTGCATTATTTGTGTTAGGGTAGTATCTGGATTTTCAGCTGTCATTATCATCAGCTTAGCAAATGTGATGTGATCGAGTAGCTTGCTTTTTAGTGCTTTGGCGCGAGCATGCTCCTCCTTTTCCGCTTTTTCAATAGCTATTGTAGCGAGATCAAGCGCTGCGAGCGCATCTGCGAGCGCATCATATAATACCCGCTCTGTGATTACCCTCGCTGCTGCAGGTTCTAGTGCTAGCACTCCGCGAGCTTTATCAATAGCAGCCAGTAGTCGGTCTTTTGTCGCCTGAGTTTTTTTCTTGTCACCCGTTGGTGGTTCTTCGGCAAAGTTATCTGCGAGCTCCCGTAATGATAGCGTAGCTAATTTTATCTTACCTGCCAACTCTTCCGGCGTCTCAATGATAATGACAATCTCATCCGCTTCTGCTGCGGGCAGCAATGCGGAAAGGGCATCTACTCGTTCTGCAATAGGGGTGGTAAAGATATTATCGTTGGTCGCGGTTCTTAAGTAGGCTATTAGCTTGGGGTTTAATTCAACATAAGCCTCTTGCTTTTTTTGCGTGACCCATGCGCTGCGAGCCGCCCCTGCTTTCGATAACGCTAAAGTATCAAGCGTGCGATCAAGCTGCTTGGCGTCAAGAACCAGCTGATGTAATAGCATCGTTTTTTTCTTAAGCGGATTTGTTTTGCTGGTGTTGTAGAGCCAGGATGTGCTATCACTCCTTACACATAATTTCCACGGCACATCGTTAAATATCTTGTCCAAGGTCTCTGCAGTTAAGGCGCCAGATTGCACCGCTGCATTGAAGTGTGCAATGAGCACTGCATCCTGCTCGTCATCGCTGCTGACAATAAAAAACGGGCCGTTATTTTCAAAAAGAAAGCGCACGGCGGGATCTAATTTTCCTAGTATTTCTGGCGATGTCGGTCTTGTCGTGGCCATAATGAAAACTCTTTAAATCTATAGAGTTAATAGGTCTTATATTGATGAGTATAGGCGGTATTTCTTAACAGTGGCTTATCGCTATCTCTAAAAATGGGTTAAAAAATACAGCTTAAATCGTCCCTTCCCCCCGTTTTTTGTGGGGGAAGGAAAGGATGGGGGGTGTTACCTTAGTAGCTCAAGCCTCATCTCATCATCAATCAATGCCTTGGTGTACTTGGTCCGCTCGCTGTTAGTGCTTCAGTAGGCTCTACCTTTGCTTTTAATCTACGCAGTTGCTCGGGTAACAGCGTAGAATAAGCCTCTGCAAGCGTACGCCTCACCGACGGAGTTAACTGGTAGTGGGTTGCATTCACCACATGCTGGCCTTCTTTTTCACAAAGAAATAAAATCGCTTGCGTTATTCTTCTATCAAACACGGGTTGACCAGTACCCCCCGAAATTTTATTAGGTAAGTGGCCTAATCCCTGGATGCGGCTTTCCAGAATGCATATAGCTGAGGCTAGATATTCAGCGGCAGTTTTTGGGGGAGCTTGCCGAGAAGGATGTATTTTATTATGCGCTTGTTTTAACAAGCCAGTATTCGGTGGTCCAGCCATAATGTGCGTCACATTACCGTGATGAGCTGAAGGCATATGGGCCCAGCCTATTCTTTGTTTGGTGGATGCGGATAACTCTGCCGTACCCAATGTAGCGAGGTTTTCTGTCAATGCGGAGCGATGAATGCCGGTGAATGGTGGCTCGGCATCAGTTAGTGTGACAGGAGTGCTTTTGCCACCCAGCAGCACCTCAAGTTTTGATAGTGCTGTGTCTGCTTCCACCATTTCCACAGCGGATTTCCTAGCAAATTGTGCTACATAGTCAGAAGTATATCTCGGGTCTTGACTGAGTGTGTCAATTTCTCGTCGCAAATGTTGCATCGCTAGGCGTTCTTTTGCAGGGATGCCGTTTGCTTCATGCAATCTGATGGCCATATCTCTTTTCGCTGCCGCAAAAAATACATTTAACTCAAGCTTGCGCCTTTCTAGTTGTTCCTCTAGTTTTTTCAGTGCTTCTTGTTCATGTGAAGTGGCTCGTAATATTAACAACTGTGCCCCTGTCTCATCGACACGTTCTTTGCGTTTGATAATTTCATAAGCTAGCCGACCATAGCGAGTTTCTAAGCACTGTTCAATCTGCTGCTGTAAATCGTCCAGGGTGGGTTTGGCTGAACTATTGCTGAGTGCTGCGATATACTGCTGCCTGACGTTTCTGGCGGTAGTCGCTGTGCCTAATTCTAATAGAGCAATGGCTTGCGGCAGAGATAAAGGCTGAATACGATGGTCACGAATTCGATATTGGTCGTGATAAAATTTATCTAGTGTAATGTTGTGAGTGATTGCTGTAGTGACAGGAGCGCTGGGCGAGCTACTCGTAGTGATAGCCTCAAGCTTGGCTGCTAGCGCCGTTTTCTGCGTTGTCATAGTTGCTAACGCTTGGGCTAGCTGCGTTTGTAACTCTCCTAGCTGTGTTACTTGTTGTTCTGTTAGCGGATGCTCCGCAGATCCCTGAGGTAATGCTAGTAGTTCTCTGCTGAGTTTTGTTACTCGCGCAAGAATACTATCTATCTTAACGTTGCATTGCCTGACGTTAACTATCAGTGTGTCAAGAGGTGTCGTTGCTTGGATGTTTTTTAAATAAGTTTCTTTTAGTGCAGCTATCTCCTGGTTGAGTGGTGCGAAATTGTCGGCAAATTTTTGTAGAGCCTCGCCCATTTTTTTTTCTGCAGTTGCAGCGGCTTCTGCTTGTTCTTTTAATGAGGCAGCTACGATGGTTTTGGTAACTTTTTGTAGTTCGCGCGCTAACCCCGGTTGAATTTGCTCCCAAGCGTTATGTAGTGAGGTAGGTGGCAGCTCGGGGTCAGCTAGCCATTCTTTTATTTTTTCTATTAAAGGTTTAATTTGTGCTATCCATGCTCTCCGTAATTCATCTTGACGCGTTGCATCAAGTGCCTTTATTTTGTCATCAAACACCGCTAATTCTGTTTCTGCCTGTACTTTTGCTCGCGCTAGAATATCCCTAATTCCAGCTTGTCGAACTTGGTTATGCTGTTCCTGCAGTGCTGTGATGGCTGCCTCATAAACAGTGATCTCGTGGTCCATCGCAGCGACTTGGGGAAATGTATATGTGTCATGGACCTCTGTCGCCTCTAATTTGCCTTGTAATTCGTCAAGTCGCGCCTCATCATCGGCACCAGTAATCTGTTGTTGGAACCATTGTAACCTTGAAAAGAGTCTTGTGTGTTCTATCAGAGGATCATGACCGAGAGCATCAGCCTGCTCATTTAACGCAGTCAGCGGTGCAATGAGATTGGGAGCGCAAGTTTCGCCTGCAGTTAACTCTGTTAGTGAAAATGACTCGGGGATTTTATGGAATAAGCCATTTACTCGTTCCTTCCATTTGGTAATGCAAGTTGCTAACTCGGCTATTTTTTGGAGGGTAGGCGATGCATGATCTGCATCAGTTAACAATTTCTTTATCACTGCTTTCCATAGAGCTACTTTTTTTTCATCTAGTGCAGTTTCATCTTCAGCCGTATATCCGAGTTTTTCGGCTCGTTCTTTCACTCGGATGGTGGTACGTATTTCATCCTCTAAACGGTCCACTGTTATATTGACGGCACGGTCTAATTCAGCTAGCTCAGCTTCGGTGGTATCTGCAACTGCGGATGTATCGTTGTCATCGACATTTTGTTGTAGAGCATGAAGATCCCGTTCAATCCTGAATTTTTCATCCATCAGTGGCTCGCGTTGTTTGGGCTCTAATTGATTTATCAGATGGCCTATTACTTCTAGTCGCTCATTAGTTGCAAGAAGCATAGCTCCTATTTGTGCTAATTTTTCTTCGTCAGGTGTTCTTGTGGCAGTCATGTATTATTCCTCACGGCCCAGATCTTCTTGTTTCAGTGGGTTCGACGGCTACATTATCTTTTATTACAGCTGTTTTTTGCTCTTTCTGCCTCGCCTTGTGACTCTGACTCTCTTCTGGGTCAATCAGCTTTTCATATTCGCCTTTAAGCGAGTGGTTTCTAAATGCGTGATCCTCTGGCTTATAGTCAGTGAAATTGTTGAGCGAGGCCCCATATTTTTCGTGGCAGTAGAATAGAATCGCATGAGTTAATTTTTCATCAAACCCAGGGTTGCCGCTTTTGCCTATTATCTCTTCTGGCAGCCGATTAAAAGCTTCGCGAAATCCTTCTACCAGTTTGATCGCTAATCCCAGATAATCTTTGGTGGCGTTGGTTGTATCTCCGCCATTTAGTTTTTGGCTAGGCGTAATTAGGCACTGGCAGGAAGTGCCGTCGGGTGATTCTTGTGTAACCCAGCCTATTGCGCCGGCGCCGATATCGGTACGGCTAACAATGGCTTTACCGCTACCTGGAGTGAAGTCGCCAACCCCGTAAAAGCCGCCGCGTCCACTTAACATGAGAGAGATTTGAGTATCGGCGGTGGGGGATTCACCGAGTAGCTCGGCTAGTTTTTGCTTTGCTTGATTTTCCTCAACGACCAGCGAGTCGGCAAATTGTGCTACATAGTGTGACTTATAGTTGTCTTTCGACTTTAAATCACGAATTTCATTTTGTAAGCGCTCGATTTCTTGTTTTTCGGCAAGTAACTTATTGATTTCTTTCTGTCTGGTTTCGGCAGCGCTGTCTGTCGTAAAGGTATCTTTGAGTCTTTCGGCGCGGCTGGGTAGTGTTTCTTGTAATTTTTCAACTGTCGTATCGATATCTTTGAGCCGTTTAGTTAAAGAGGCCGTTGCTGCAGAGAAGAATACGGTTAGATTGAGTTTGGCTCTTTCTAACGCTTTCTCTGCGGCTGTGCGTTCGGCCCCTTCAGGGGCTGTCTTAGCTTTGGCTTCTGCATCGTCAACGGCTGCGGTGCGTTTGATAATTTCACAGGCCAAGGACCCTGCTGCTGAGTCGCGATAGTTTTTTGCCTTACTCTTGAATTCGTCGAGTGCTTTAGTGGCGGCTTCGTGTGCCGCTTTGGCGAGTTCTAGCGCTGCTTTAGTTTTTGCAGCAGCTCCATCTTTTTCCGCTGATTGAGGCGAGGTTGTGGCTGCAGTTTGAGCGGCCGTATCTGCACGCCTGGCGTCTTCAAGTGCTTTTTTTGCTGTTTGCTCCGCCGTGTAGGGTGTCCCTGCCCCCAAACTTTTGCCTTCTTTTATACGCATTAATTCAATGTAAAATGCTTCCTGGAAACGAGAAAAAAACGTCTCGTAGGCTTCGTATTTAGCCCTACACTCTCTTGCGGCGGCGTCTACTGCCTGCCCTAGCCTCTCCTTCTCAGCCCGGCGGGGTTCTGGTACTAATATTGGTAATACGTACGATGGTACTGAGTTGTCAAATGCCTGTTTGGCTTGTTCCCAGATTTTCCTAGCGGCATTCATCTCACCCGCTGCTTTTTGCATCTTGCCTGATTCCTCAGTCCCAAGTAGTTTACTCTGGAATGCCTCCGTGATGGTGATGGGGCCTCGTGTTCGATATTGTTCTCGGACATAGATTTTGTTGAAGAATTGAGTTTCTGGCAGTTTTCCGGCTTCGGGTTTCTTCTCTTCCTCTTTTTTTGCTCGTCCAGCAAACTCGCCAGGTGTTTCATCTGGGGGTAGTGGGGCTGCCAACTCGCCAAGTCTGTCATCTTTGGGTCCCAATTCTCCAGCTTCCGCTTTATTTTCCGCATCATCATCAACATCCTCATCTCCTAGTGTTGCTGGTCTGGAGTCTGGTGTTCTAGGTGTAGTCATAGCTCGCCTCTCATCATAGTCATGGGGTTGGTCTATTTGTTAAAAGTATAGGCTATTTTCATTAAAAGCAGCTTAAGGTTACTTCTGAAAACGGGTTAAAAAGTGCATGGCGTGGGCGATCTAAGCCTTCTTTAAGGCCAGTCATGGTACCGTATAGCTGAATCTGGGGGTAGTGGGGCAGCCTCGCAAAGACGGCGTGTTGTCAATGAGAATGATTCTCAATTGTATTGACAACCGGCAAGGCGAAATGGATACTATAGCAATAAGAATATAGCAGGGGTTGCAATGCGGTTAAGTGACTTAAAAATAGGTGGCAAAGCGCGTATTGTGCGTTTGCAGTCAGGGGAAAAAAGTTATCGCCAGCGGTTAATGGCCTTGGGCTTATTGCCTGGGACGGTGCTGACTTTGGCACGGATTGCGCCGTTGGGTGACCCTATTCAAATCTCTGTTCGCGGTTGTGCCTTAAGTCTACGCAAGGAAGAGGCGCGTATTCTTCAGATTGAAGAGGTCTAAGCATGTTGCGCGAAGGCCTATCTTACTTTGTTAAATCTTGCTGTGATGAAACGAGTGACCCTAGTCATGCGCCGTCGTTGCGCGTGGCTTTAGTCGGCAATCCGAATTGCGGCAAAACCACACTGTTTAATGCGTTAACTGGCGCAAAACAACAGGTAGGCAATTGGCCAGGGGTGACGGTAGAGCGTAAAAGTGGTTATTTTTCTTGTCAACAAACCACTGTCGAGGTTATTGATTTACCGGGTGTTTATTCTCTTGCGATTGCCTCAGAAGTGGGTGCGATTGATGAGCGGATTGCTTGCGAGTTTATTCTCAGCCAAGCAGCCGATGTGATTGTGAATATTGTCGATGGTAGCCATCTAGAGCGGCATTTATATCTCACTGCGCAGCTCGTTGAAATGGGTATTCCAGTTATTTTAGCGGTTAATATGATGGACGCCGTGCGCGCGCGCAACATGCAGATTGATCTCGCTGCGTTGGCCAAGGCGATAGGCTGCCCCGTGGTGCCGCTAGAGGCTTACAAGGGCAGGGGAGTGCAAGAGCTGAAGGAGGCGGTGTTTGCGCTAGCGCAACAGCCAAAGATTCCCAAAGCGATGACGTATCCGCCGCTGTTGATGGCGGTCGTTGCTGAGTTGGCGGTGGAGTTGGGGGGCCATGACGATAGCCATTGGCTCGCTATCCGTCTCCTCGAAGACGACGCCTTCGTGCAGCGTCATTGAGCGCCTGAGGTAAACCAGCGCGTTATCCATTATCGAGAGCATATTCGCTGCACGTTGGGCGAAGATGCCGACATTTTGCTAGCAGATGCTCGTTATCGTTGGGTGCAGGCCATCATTGAACAGTGTGTAGACCACACGGCGGTGACTATCCCCAAGTGGACTACCCGCCTAGACAATGTCGTGCTGCATCGCGTTTTAGGCATCCCTTTATTTTTAGTTGTCATGTATCTGATGTTTTTATTTTCGATTAATGTCGGCGGCGCGTTCCAGGATTTTTTTGATATTAGCAGTGAAACCATTTTTGTCAGTGGATTAGCGACGGCACTCAATGCGTTACAGGCACCCGGCTGGTTGATTGCCTTACTCGCTAATGGCATAGGTAAGGGGATCAATACCACGATTACGTTTGTCCCTGTGATCGGCGCTATGTTTCTATTTTTAGCTTTACTAGAAGACTCTGGTTATATGGCACGTGCTGCATTTGTGGTCGATCGTGGTATGCGGGCCTTGGGATTGCCGGGTAAAGCGTTCGTGCCAATGATTGTTGGCTTCGGCTGCAATGTGCCTGCTGTCATGGGGGCGCGCACCTTGGAACATAAGCGCGATCGCATCCTCACTATCATGATGAGCCCGTTTATGTCTTGCGGCGCGCGGCTTGCTATTTTTGCTGTCTTTGCTGCCGCTTTTTTCCCTAATTCCGGTCAAAACATCGTGTTTGCGCTGTATTTGGTTGGTATTGGCATGGCGTTGCTGACGGGGTTAGTCTTGCGTAAAACCTTACTCCATGGCGAGCCATCCCCGTTTGTGTTAGAGCTGCCGCCGTATCATGTTCCGCATGTGCGCACCTTATTGCTACATGCTTGGCAACGGCTTAAAGGTTTCGTCTTTCGCGCTGGTCGATTAATTATTCCTATTTGCATGCTGATTGGTGCGCTGAATGCCATTAATTTAGATGGTACCCTCAGCCTGGTTGATGGGGATATGAATTCCTTGCTGTCTTCACTTGGCCGCTGGGTGACGCCTATTTTTGCGCCCATGGGCATTTACGCTGATAATTGGCCGGCGACAGTCGGTCTAGTGACGGGGATTTTGGCGAAAGAAGTGGTAGTGGGTTCATTGAATACCTTGTATAGCCAAGTCGGTCATCTGACCTCTATTGCCCCTGTGGATGGTTTTCAGTTATGGACTAGCTTAGTAGAAGCGGCACGTTCTATCCCAGCTAACTTAAGCCAGCTGGGCGGTGCATTGGCTAACCCTTTAGTGGCAGAAGCGCCAATTCATAGTTTGGATCAAGGGGTTTACGGCGTCATGTACCGTTATTTTGATGGCAAGATTGGCGCATTTGCTTATTTGTTATTTGTGTTGCTGTACTTTCCCTGCATCTCGACGACAGCGGCGATGTTGCGGGAGTTGCATCGCGGCTGGGCAATTTTTTCTATCTGCTGGATGACGGGAATTGCTTATGGCGCATCGGTATTTTTCTATCAAGCCGCAACGTGGAGTAGGCATCCTCTGTCGTCTAGTTTGTGGCTGAGCGGCGTGGGCGCGGCATTTGCTGTGACTATATGGGCTATCCGCTGGGTAGCGACGCAACAGTTTCAGGTAACATTCACCGTTCCCCCCACCCTAACCCTCCCCCACAAAACGGGGGGAGGGAATTGAGTGGTGCCATAGTAAAGAGAATAAAAATGAGCTTAATCGACATCAAGCAACACCTCATGCAAGTAAAAATGGCTACACTTAGCGGCCTATGTACTTATTTCCGCTCAGAGCCTGAAACCATGCGCTGCATGTTATCGCACTGGGTACGTAAAGGCTGTATACGCCAATGCACGAAAACCCCCGCTTGTGGCACTAAATGTTTTAAATGCACCACCGCTGTCACTGAGATTTACGAGTGGGTAAGTGCTACTTAAGTTGATCGATAGCTTGCCAGCCAATAACATGTATGTTGGCGCGCTTTTGCTCTTGGGTGCCGCCATAGATTAACCAAGCAGGGCAAGGCGTATCATGGTTTAGTGCTAGCCAATATTGGAGCCCAGAAAAGTAGTCTGATGTAATAGTTTGTCCTGATTTTACTTCGATAGGGATGAGATGATTTCCTTCTTCTAGAATAATATCCACCTCGTGTCCTTGGGCATCTCGCCAGAAGTAGAGATTGGATAGTAGTCCTTGATTAAAGCGACGTTTAATTAGCTCGCTCACGACCCATGTTTCAAAGAGTGCTCCACGCATAGGATGAGTGACTAATTGTTCAGCTGCTTGTATTCCGGCTAGTGTGCAGGCTAGGCCGGTATCGTAAAAATAGAGCTTGGGTGATTTTGTTAGTCGCTTATTGAAATTACGATGATGCGGAGGCAAGAGAAATAAGATGTAACTAGCCTCCAGTACTGAGATCCAGGCTTTTGCCGTATTATGCGTAATGCCGCAGTCATTAGCTATGCTGGAAAGATTGACTAGCTGTCCTGTACGCACGGCGCACATCTGTAAGAAGCGATGAAAAACTCGTAAGTCTTGTACATGAACTAACTGCCGTACATCGCGCTCAACATAAGTCATCACATAGTCGCTATACCAGCTTTGCGGTGAAATGGTTCGATCATAGATAGGAGGATAGAACCCCGAAAATAACATTTTCTCAAGGTTCGAGGGAGCCAGATCTCCTGTCTCAAGTTCGTTGAAAGTAAATGGCAGCAATTGCACAAATCCAACGCGACCCGCTAGCGATTGGGAAATCTTTGCTGTGAGGCCAAATTGTTGTGAGCCAGTGAGGATAAATAAGCCTCGTTCTTTCTGAGAATCGACGAGTGTCTGTAGATAAGAAAACAGATCGGGGCAATGCTGTGCTTCATCCAATATAGCGCCATTGGGAAACTGCGATAAAAACCCCCTAGGATCTTCAGAGGCAAAGCGGCGGTGATCCAGGTCTTCCAGGCTGCAGTATTGTTTATGCGGAAAAACCAGTTTTGCTAGTGTTGACTTCCCGGCTTGCCGTGGCCCAGTGATCGCGACAATGGGGTAATGTTCTGCTTTATCGCGCAAAGTAGTAGCAGCATCTCGTTTTAGCATAAATATTTTTTCGCTAGATAAATGTATATACAGCTATTTTATCCTAGGTCGTGCAAATTGTAAATCAGATTTACAATTTGCAAACCTCGCACCTTCCAGCTAAGTCCCCTCCCCCCGGTTTGTGGGGGGAACCTCAACCATAAGCAACGTAATTCGGTAGCACGAAAGCACAAACATAAGTTATCATTTGAAGGAAGAACTAAGGACTAATTTCCCATGGATGACGCTGAGCCAATTGATTTTTTCAAATCTATCCCCCCCCAATCGACTAACGAAGGCGCCACCTTTGGTCCTTTTATCATCCGCGATTACGTCCAAGCCTCACCAGAAGAGATGGCCGCGTTTCACTTTCAAGTTACCTTGTCGAATGGTGAGCCGCTGCCAAACGGTTTAATTTGTACGGATGATGGCATACTCAGCGGGATTCCAGCTAAAGGCACGGATGGGTACTACGAGATTGATTTAACTGCCAATAACCAAGCGGGCGTGTTTCATACAGCCACCTTTTCACTGACAATTAACCCTAGTTTGATGGCAGCCGCTTCAACTGCTACGGCAGCAGAAGCGATAACCCCAGCTGCTCCTCCTCCTGCGCC
>Ga0155640_1026_pt1 | contig 18023 bp, 13 predicted proteins | sample RifCSPhighO2_12_FD_107297 | JGI IMG/M metagenome (GOLD analysis project Ga0155640, IMG submission 107297) | Gammaproteobacteria bacterium RIFCSPHIGHO2_12_FULL_45_9 | reverse complement strand
CTGCAAACGTTGCCACACCCAGATCTGCAAAAGCGGCTGCGGTTCCCGTTTTCGCGACATTGGTCACACCGTTATGTATCCATAAAGCATAAGATGCATTGGAACAGAGTAAGGATGAACCCGATAACCAGGTATCTACATCTTTATAGCTATCTCTCTCTAATGTGCTTAAAAAACTGATATTTTCCAGTAATAACCCAGCTCCCCAAAATGCAGCATTTGCAAGACCTAGGGGCCTATTATAGTCAGGGGATATGGCTCTTTTGCCTTGAATACTACAGATGACGGCTGAAGCCATCTGGAGTCCGTCATTCGCTATCGTCAAAGCTTGCTGCGCACCACACGAACCATATACGCCTTCTGGTATAGTCTCTGAGTACTGCACGTCATCAGGGGTAGCCTCCGGTAGAAACGCTCTTCCATCTCGGAGGGCAAGATGCGGCATGAAGTGTAGGTCAGTTTGGTCAGTTGAAAAATTAAAGGGACTAAAAAGTGGCGCAGTATGTCTGATTGGTAGAAGGCTATGTCGTTCATACAATCCATATAATGCCTCCCAAAATTCTCCCATCTCAGTTTCGTGCGTGGGTATCTGATAAGGTCGATGTATACGCATAAACTCTTGGTAATGCTGAACTTGTGTCGGTGTATAGAGTGCTTGTGTGACCCACTGATGCGCGATGATGAGTCGTTTGGCCTCTTGTAGTTCATTGAGTTGCTGGATACAGTGTGTCAAGTTAACAAACGGGACTGCATCGGTTGAATAAAAATAGTGTGTGCGGACAATGGGCATGGTGAGTTGAACAGCTGGTGCCGGAAGATGTAACTCTGTGATTACCAAGAGATGGCGAAATACAGAAAACGCATCAATTACATGCGAAGGTAACGTGACCGACAAGATACTAAATTGGGGGTAACGGCGCAAATTAACAGGCAAATTGTAGAATAAAGCCTCTAACTGGGTAGGCTCCAGACCTGATGCCTCATCGTTCTGCAGTACTTGATATGCAGGTTTGTGTGATCTTCGAAACATATTTCCACGCATGTTTGTTAGATTGAACTGATTTGTGTATATTATTATAATTCAATAAAAAAATAAGTTTATTTGATTTTTATTATTAATTTATTATTATATATATAAGAATTGCATATATACTCATCGGGAATGAATTTGCACCCTCAAGGGAGAGGCGATCTTTCAAGCTCAATTTGGCCTTAAAAACCAGGAGTTAGCGTTCCCTGCGGCAATACACGCTCTAAATCTGCTAAGGCACTCTGTTGTGCAGCAATATCCTCTGGTAAGACAACCTGCAGTTGCAGAATCGCCTCCCTTGCATGCTGCTTCACCGGTTCATCCAAATCATCCAAAATCCGCGTTCCATGCTGCGCCCACCACGGGTGAAATAAAAATTGATGTGAAGGCTGTTGCTGCCGTGTTTTTAAGAGCCATTCCAGCTGATGTTCAAGGAGGGTAATCGTATTTGCCTCTAAAGAATACCAAGAAAATTGTTGTGGATTCAAGCAGTTTGCATCCAGCTTATTGAGCCCATCATGCCCACCTTTTAATGTCAGCAAAAATCTCACTATGTTCTCATTCCACTCTAGTATGGGGGCCATACATACTGGTATTGCTCTGTCGGTTTGATTGTGCTGTGTACGCTGAATGACCCGCGCTACCTCTTGCGGTGTCTGGCAACAGGTAATATGGCGCCAACTGTCTCTTGGTACACCACACTCTATGTAAACCGCGCGTATAGCCTGGGCAATGTGCTGCTTGCGCCGCTCTTTTTGTAGTAACTTTGAAGGTATCTCACTGACAAAGTAGGCACGATTTCCCTCTATTTTCATTTGACCAACATAAAACGCCCCCGCTATTGTTTGCGCACACACATAAGGCGCTTTTTGTATGTTATCCGAACAATCCTTGCAAACAAATGATCGCTCTCTGCGCGCTTGCACCTGACAACAGGGACAAGATGTATGCGCCGGCGCAGTAAGCAATAGACTCAAACTATGAATTGGGTGACGTGGTTGGCTGCCAGATTGTATTTCACAGATCAACCCCGCACCCGGATTCAAAACGTCATCCTGGAAGGTGAACTCCCAGTGATCCGGATCGGCCACCATACACATTTTTTTCTGGGCCGGTTCTTCATCCTGACTCAGGAGTGCTGTATGGGTAGGATATACTGCTCGGGCATCAATTGGCATCCCGAATAATGAATTTGCATGGGTATATGCCCTTTTTTTAGAGCATTGTCCCTTTGGATCAGACGCGATTGCCTGGCTTGGCAGCACCGGGTCTTCATAGGGGGGCTTGTCTTGCGATTCAGCTGTATCCCCCGGGCTTAAGACTCCATCCTGATCATGAGGAACCCACAGAGGCAAATCACATATTTCTTCTTCACTAAATGGGACAAGAAAACCCATTTCCTCGTCAAAACTATCAGAAAAAACGGGTGATTCCACCCCTGAATTCTTACGACTCATCGTGCATTCCTCTATAGAAATAATGTAAATTCTTATAGAGGCATTATAAATTATATATATTAATAAAAACTGAGGGGATTATTATTTAAATATTGCTACACGCTGATAACGCCACACAGACCGCTTCTGCATCATCAAAGGGAATCCGCTCCTCACCCACAATTTGTACAGACTCATGTCCCTTCCCGGCGATGAGGACAATATCTGCAGGCGATGCTTGCCGAATAGCATCGGAAATCGCCTGGCGTCTATCCCACTCCACATGGGCTTTGCGGTGTTTCAGGCCCCGAACAATGTCCCCTACAATTTGCTCAGGTGATTCTGTACGGGGATTATCTAATGTAATGACCACATGGTCCGCAAATTGTTCAGCAATCCCACCCATTTCAGGGCGTTTCCCACGATCTCGGTCTCCCCCACACCCAAAAACGCACCATAACTGCCCCGTGCAATGCAACCGTAAGGCCTGCAATACCTTCGCTAATGCATCCGGTGTATGCGCATAATCCACAATAACCTGGGGAGCAACCCCACCCCCCCCTAAAACGGTCATACGCCCCGGCACTGCGGTCAAATGCCCCACGCCCGCTAAACTTTCTGCGAAAGTCAAATCACCCAATACCACGGTCGCACCCACTGCCGCTAAGACATTTTCAACATTAAAACGCCCCAATAGCGGAATATGGCACCCACCCTTCCCCCAAGGAGACGCCACTTGAATCTGAAACCCCTTCAAGTCAGGCACGATTTTTTGTACGGCAATCACCGGGAAATGGTCACTTTCCACACCATCTAAGGAATAGCCTAAAACCGGATAAACACCCGCAGCGGCATGTTGCTTAGCCCAACGAAAACCCCATTCATCATCTACATTAAAAACAGCCGCTTTCAAACCCGGATGCTGAAATAAGCGCGCTTTTGCCGCGGCATAATCTTCCATGGTGCCATGATAATCCAGATGATCACGGGAAAGTTGCGTATACACGGCCACATCGATTGCAGTACCCACCAAACGAGACTGCACCAATGCATGGGAAGATGCTTCTAAGGCAACGGCTTCTGTTCCCATTGCTCGAAACCACTGCAATTCTCGCTGAAGCGCAATCGCATCGGGTGTGGTATGGGTCGTTTGCTGTAATTCAGGGGGGAAACCATAGCCTAAGGTGCCTAATACCCCTGATTTTTTACCCACCTGATTGAGCAAGCTCGCAATAAAGTGAGTCGTCGAAGTTTTACCATTGGTACCGGTCACTGCAAAGGTGCGGAACGCATGACTCGGATCATCATAAAAACGCGCACTCAATAAACCTAACCGCTCTGATAAATGCAAAATCGGAATCAGGGGAACCGTCGTCTCTGGCGGCACAAAATCCGGCGTTGCTTCATATAACACAGCAGCCGCACCCTTCGCCACTGCGTGTGAAATAAAGGTACGACCATCATGCGTTAACCCCAAACAGCCCACAAAGGCCATGCCAGGTTGTACCAACCGACTATCTTGTGTGAGATCATTGACCATCACATCCGATTCAATCTGAACCCAAGGAGATAACCATGTCTTTAAATTCTTCATATACTTCCCTTTATGCAACCCTATTGGTGGACATCAATGCAGGATCTGGTGGAATAGACAACAGATGCAGACTTTCTTGCATGACTTGACTAAAAACAGGCGCTGACACATACCCTGCCATATGCGCTTTTTTGGGATCTCGCATCACCACCACAATCACTAAACGGGGATCTGGCAAGGGCCCCACACCCACAAAAGAAGACATATAATGCCGTTCACGATACCCATTAGGGCCTGCAATATAGGCAGTGCCTGTTTTCCCGGCAATGGCATAACCCGGCACGCGCGCGCGTGTGCCTGTGCCTTCTTCGACAACACTGCGTAACATATTCAATACCGTATCCGCAACGGATTGCGGTAAAAGCCGCTCTCCCATAGGCGTTGTGTCACGTTTCAAAAAAGTAATTGGAATATGTACACCATGGTTCGCTACTGTTAAATACGCTTGTGCCAATTGCAGTGCCGTCACCGAAATGCCATACCCATAAGCTAATGTCGCAATTTCAGAAGGCTCCCATCGACGATTTCGCATCACTTGCCCAACCGCTTCCCCAGGAAAACCCGAATGCGGCAGCACACCAAACCCTAGGCGCTGCAATAACTGACTTTGTTGCTCTGGCCCAATGGCTAATAAAATTTTAGCCGCTGCAATATTACTCGATTTGGCCAATAATTGCGTTAAATTCACCACACCATTACGGCCGTCGTCTGAAATCCGATATCCACCCACATCTAACCACCCTGGCGCCGTATCAATTTGACTGTCCGGTGTATAATGACCACTCAAGAGCGCTTGAATCACCGTGAAAGGTTTCATTACCGAACCGGGCTCAAAAAGATCTGTCACTGCCCGATTTCGATACCGCCCATCCACAGCTGGTACACGTTTCGCATTCGGATCATAAGAAGGCACATTGGCCATCGCCAACACTTCACCCGTATGCGCATCTAAAATAATCACAGAGCCGGATTCTGCTCCTGCCTCGATCACTGCCTGTTTAATCGCATGATATGCGGCATATTGAAAGCGGTGATCGAGGCTCAACATAATATCATGGCCTTGTACCGGCTCTTTCAATAATGCCACATCGGCAATCACATGCCCCATACGGTCTTTCACCACTTCTTTTATGCCAGCAGATCCACCCAGCCAATCATTGTACGCGAGTTCTAACCCTTCAATCCCACGCTCATCCACATTCGTCATTCCCAACACATGCGCCGCCACTTCACCTTCCGGATAACTGCGACGATACTCTGATTGAAAATAAAGACCCGGAATATGCAATGCGCGCACGCGTTCTGCTATCTCTTCTGACACACTCCGTTCTACATACACAAACTCATGATGCTCTCCAGGGTGCATGGCAGGGTGCAGGCGTTTTGACAAAACATCACATGGTATATCCAGTAAGGTTGCCAACTGATGCTCTAGTTGTTTGGATCGCGTGGACAAAGCAACGAATTGCGCCTTCTTACCCTCATCCGCCCCTTTTGAAAGCATATATTGTGCTGGATTAACCCAAATAGATTCTACCGGCGTTGTAATACCTAATGGCATTCCCGTACGATCCAGTAACATGCCACGATAAGCCGGCATCTGAATTTTGCGAACAATACGTACTTCACTTTGTTTTAATAGAAAAGGACGTTCCCACCACGCCAAATAGATAAGACGCGCTACTAACCCTAACACCACACAAGATAATAATCCGACGACAACAGAAAGACGAAGGGTTCGTTGCACATCACCCTCACGTATCAGATGCAGGTAAAGACAGTAACACAGTATTCACTGCTGTGGGTTGTGCCATCTCTAACTGCTGACTCGCAATCGACTGCACACGCTCTTCTCGGTAAAATGCACTGGCTACTAACAAATCCTTACCCCACAATACCGTTTGCTGTGTAGTCACACGTTGTGCTGCTTGATATCCCATAAACAAACGTCTATTTAAGTCCTTGACATACACTAATGCTAAAGCAGACACAAACACAGACAACACCAGTACGCTGACCAAGACACGCGTCACACGTACAGATAATACGCCTGAAAACAGGGTGGTTAATTGCAACGAAGCAGGTAATTGCAGTGTGTTAGTTCTCATCCGTACTATCCTTAGTGCTGTAAACGATTTTCCGCTATCCGTAATCGCGCGCTACGCGCACGCGGATTTTTCCTAATTTCCTCTTCACTCGGCACAACAACACCGGCTGCACCTTTTAATCCTTTTAATGTAGTGTGCCGCTCTGTTTCACCGCCATGTTGTACAGGATGCAATGCATCCCCCCGAAAAAAGCGTTTCACCAAACGATCTTCTAGCGAATGAAAACTGATAATCGCTAAACGTCCGCCGGGCGCTAACACAGATTCTGCTGCATACAACCCATCAATCAAATCTTCTAACTCCTGATTCACCCATAAGCGAATCGCCTGAAAACTTTGCGTGGCCGGATGAATCCCTTTCGGCCACTGCGGATGCGCCTTTGAAATCACTTCCGCTAATTGCGTCGTGGTTTCAAAAGGCATCTCAGCTCTCGCACCAACGATCGCACGCGCAATGCGGCGTGCAAATCGTTCTTCCCCATAAGTCCACAACACGTCTGCAATGTCTGCTTCAGCAGCAGCGTTAATCCACATCGCTGCGGTTTGACCGCGTGTTATGTCCATTCGCATATCTAAAGGACCCGCCGCACGGAAGCTAAACCCGCGCGACGCGTCCTCTAACTGCGGGGATGAAACCCCTAAATCTAACAAAATCCCCCGAACAGGTGCCGCTATATTCGCTGCCACTATCGCCGACGGGATCTGTGTAAACGAACCATGAAACACAGATACCCGATGGTCCCCCCGAAATGGCAGCGTATCGCGTGCGATGCGTATGGCTTCCGGGTCTTTGTCTATCACCAACAAATGCCCCTTCTCTCCTAACGCCTCCAAAATGGCACGACTGTGTCCCCCCCGACCAAACGTACCATCAACGTATACCCCCTCCTCTTGCACATTCAATGCTGCAACAGCTTCCTGTAACAACACTGGCGTATGCGTAAATTCTGTCATAGCGATAACTGGGTTAATTCTGGCGGCAAATGTTCTGGATCAGATTTATCTGCAATCCATTCCGCCCGTGCTTGCCCCCAGGCCTCCTCACTCCATAATTCAAATTTTTGCCCCTGACCTACCATCATGACACTGTGCGCCAATGACGCATAATCCCGTAATACGGTAGGAATCAAAATCCGACCCCCTCGATCCATCTCAACTTCAGTCGCATGACCAATCAACAAACGCTGAATACGACGCGTCGCCGGATTAAAACTGGATAACTGAGATAATTTTTGTTCTATTACTTCCCAATGCGGCTGGGGGTACAACAGTAAACACGGCGATTCTGTATCAATCGTTAACACTAAAGACCCTTTCGCATCCCGCTGCAACGTATCACGATGACGAGCGGGGATCGATAAACGCCCCTTTTCGTCTAACGTAACGGCAGACAGTCCTCGAAACATCGCCTTCTCCCACCCGAATAAGCCCAACCCCTAAAGACGAACCTATTTTTCCCACGCTTTCCCACATTGTACCACTTTCCCCCACAAAGTCCAAATAAAAGCCCACAAACAAAAAAAACCCCTGCCCCCTTTTTTTAAAGGGGGGCAGGGGGGATTTCTGACTACTTCACCACCACCGTACACTGCTTCCCATTCAAGGTCACACTGCTGGGTTTTGCTTGGAACGCGGCGTTCGCTGCATCCAGCTGCTTCGATGTATTTTGCCAATCATTGTAGTCAACTGGGCTTGAACTGTTGATATTCATACCTGTTGATACACTGGCGCCGGGCGCAATCGCTTCCCAAGATTCAGAAGCCTTACCCGAGAAAGCACCGCTACTGATACTACCTACCCAACTCCAAGCACCTGCTATGCTGGTATACTGAGTTGCACTGGGTGTAATCACAAGCGTCCACGGCGTGCTAATGGTCGTGCTACCGTTGTTGGTAACCGTCACATTCATCGTGGTTTGTGCAGTCCCTGCGCCATTGCCCCAAGCAGAACTGCTTTGTAATGTCACAGTACAGTCTCCAGCAACCGGTGCCGCCTGTTTCGTGAAGGCTAACGTCACATCATTGGTTGCAGAACCACCTGCAAATGCCACGCTGCTGGTATAGCCGGCGTTTAACGTAAAGCCATCCGGCGTCGTGGTCGACACAGCGGCAGTTTCTCCATTGTACGCATCGACAGAACAGGTTGCAGAAGTAGATCCTGCAGGGACTGTACAGGTTTGCGATCCCGCTTCACCCGTCGCGTCTTTCAAGGTCACCGTCAGCGCGGGCAAGGAAGCGGTTGCACCTTGATCGTCAGTCGCTGATACGTTCACATGAATAGGCGTCGTATAGTGAGCCGGTTTGGTTTTACCCGTGTAGATGACCGTCTTTGTTGCACCTGGGCCCGTCACCGCTAAATCACTTTGTGTGTCAGCCGTAAAGGTGGTATCTCCCTCCGTAAAGGATGCCGCTGTGACATGATACGTACCAGCCGGTAAGCTAACCGTTGCCGAATCATTAACCGGCACAGACACCGCTTGCGTGGTAGCACCACTACTGAAAGTGACCGATGCTGTATCAGACGCACTGGCACCCGGAGCTTGCACATTCACAGTCACGATATACTTCTGCACAGCAGCATAAGAAACCGTAATCCCATTTGCACTGGAGGCATCCAAAACCCCTTGATCCATATGAATGGACTGGGTAGTATGCGTTGCATCCAAGTTATAGTCACCTGTAGTTGCAGGCGCTGTGACCAAGAATGTCTCCCCACTGCCAGCATCTGAGTTCTTCACATCACAGCTAGCCGTTGTTGCATGGGCTGGTATGGTACACGTTTGTGCAGTACCACTGCCTTCTGAGTCTTTCAGCGTTAAACTGAGATCACTCGATAAGGTAGTCGCCTGACCTGCAGAATCCTTCACGGATAACGTTAACGCTACGCTGGTGGTGTAATCTACCGGCGGTGTCGGCGGTACATATCCGACGCTGTAATCAATCATCGCCATGAAAGCCTTATCGAAGAAGGCACCTGCTTTCGGTGCAGGATTAACGCCATCTTGCAAGGAATCTGTCGGTTGATTGTTATTATGACTACCACCATTACCATTACCGCACATTTGGTCGCCTGCGCCGGTGCTACTATTGTAATAACCATCCGATTCACCCGGTGGTTTAACCCACATATAGGCATCCAGCGGCAGATCTTGGCTGGGGTTAGCGAGATTCGCTAATTGAGGCGCCGCAACAGGATACTCACCCAAGCTTGCACCCGTTGTCGTTGATTTTAAATCAACATTATCCACATTACACCAGTTACCGCGCGCATGACGCACATCATAACGCTGATAGCTGCCCGTTGAAGGCAGTGTTCTATTCTGAGAATCTAACCATCCGTTTCGACTGGTATCAACAATGAAGTGCATATTACGATAGAACGCATTAGTAGGCGGTGTTGTCAGTTTATGATTATTCACAGAGACCGTACCACTCGCGTTAATATTCAGCAGCAGTGACATATAGGATTGTTCACTGTAGGTATCGTTCCATTGATAATAGGTATCTTGAATAATATTCTTATTAAAATAATCATCATAAGAAAACGCTTCTGTGAGCGGTGTTGCGTTAGAGGTATTCGTCACAAATCCACGTACATTGGCAAATGCCGATCCTAACCCACCTTGATCAGGAGAGTTGGTATTGTAAATAGAGGCAATCTTGTTTGCATTGTCTTCCCAACCTAACCAACCTGAATGGGCAATATCCAGATACAGGTAAATGGATTGGCTGCCTTCATTATGATTAGAGAATTGATCTAATGCATACGCAATGCCTTTTTGGTAGACATGGTCTGCTGCAACTGCCTGACACGCGGCGGTATCAGTTGAGTTGGTGATCATATTCGGTAAAGAATCCGGCTCCATCAACAAAACTGTCTTCACCATGTCTTTCGCATTCGGATAAGCGGCATCCGAATAAAAATCATTTAGTGCTGTATTGTAAGGTGTAATGTAATTATTTTCATAGTCAGCTAATGCTTGTGCTGCTGTCACACCATTCCCAATTTTGATTTCACCATTCGAAGAAAAGGCATCACAATCGCGATTTGGTAAGTCATACACTAATAACGTGATAACAACCGGCTTACCCGCAGCCTTTGCTTGCGCATAGGCTTGTTCCAAATTCCAACGAATACCATGACCATCGGTACCTTGGTTATTGGTAATTTTGCCCTTATTGTCGATCCAAAGACCTGTTGATATCAAAAACTGATTGTTGGCATCAATTAACTTTAAGTTTTTGGCTTTCTGCACATAGGCAGGATTTCTCGCAAAAAATCCATCTATCTCTGCCTGATAATCCGGATTCAAGTAAAATGCAGCACCTGAAAAGGGGTTATCTTGCGATACGCTTTGCGTACTCTGTGTTTGTGTTGCAGCATGCTTTGTGGTGCTGGCTAACGTAGTTGTGGTACCTCCCACAATACTCAGCATCACAGCTGCCTTGATGAGTGGTTTATACAGTGATTTCATACAATGCTCTCTGTCAATTGGATTAAGAACCTAGTTTGTTCATTTACTAAACAATAATAGACCGAATAAAATTATAAGTTGCGCTTTATACGCTATCAGTCGAATATTAAGATCTAATTAAGTGTAAATTAAGATCGATATACTTGTAAAAAAATATATATTTTACTGTAATCATTAACGTTAATTCTTGCTTAATTCTATGTTAAGCGTGCGGACGGATACTGGATGTAATTTTCATATGATAAACAAGTGGAGTTAACCAGCATGTCCTTATACAAACACCTGATTCACACAACAATCGCCTTAGGTCTTGTGTGTGGCGTTTCTAACAGTTTCGCCTATAGCACTAAAAATGGTGCGCTATACGATAACAGCGGCGTACAGTTCAATATGGATGGCGTCAATTGGTCCGGGTTTCAGGATAGTGGGTTTATTGATGAATTATATGGCAGCATACCCTTTTATGCATTACCAGACGGCAACACAAAGATCCCATTCGGTACAACGGACATGCTCACCCAACCCCAAAATGTAACAGGTTCAGGCGTTGAACCCCGCACAGGTAATCCATCGGTTGCATTCAAAACCATTCGCTTACCCATTGAACCAGGGACACTCACCAAAACTGATATTAATACACACTTTAATGCATCGTATACCTCAAAAACGTATCCTTCAGAAGGTAACGGACCCTTTTGCGCAACATGGAGTGATAATATTTACGATACTGCGTGCAAAAGCGGATTGACAGAAGTCGAGTCTTTTTACAAAGTGATTGACGAATTCAAGAAAAACAATATTAAAATACTGGTAGATTTTCATCAAGCGGCACAAGGATCCGGCGCCCGTGATGGCAATGTAGTCGAATCTTTTCTGCCATTAGGAGATGCTAATTCCCCTGCTAACAGCAGCACTTATTTAGGTTCAGTTAAATTATTAGCACAACAACTTAAATCGCGTAACCTCACGAACGTTATCGGTATTGACGTGTTTAACGAACCTTATAAACTCAATTTCTATACAACCAATGGGTCGCAACCTGCTTGGATCGAGGTCATTGCGAAAGCTGCACAAGTGGTGTATGAAAATAATCCGAGCTTATTACTGTTTGCAGAAGGTCCCGCCTCATCGAATGACCCTGATGACCCCACGGTGTGTGTAGCACACAACTCTGTTGTATTAGACCCTATCAACACAGGTTCACATGCTCCTTATAGCATTACTGCAAGCGATGGTACAGGCACTAACAACGGTTGTAGCGCTTCTCAAGACAGACTATACGTTATGGCCAACTATGGTGGCAATTTTAAATCCTTATTAAACAAAACAGAAGCCGCAGCAGGTAATGCAGTGTTTGATGAAGAGACTTTCCGCAATGCTATTATTCAATATAGTAATGCAGCAGTTGCAGATTGGTTACTCGGAGAATCGGGAGACGCAGAACATAAAGGGCATTTAGTTTTTTCACCGCATGCCTATGGTATCCGTGTAGGGGGATGGCAACCGAGTACCGGTCAACCCAGTGATGTCACATTCGGATGGGATTTCGGATTTTTAGCAAAAGCCGGCTATCCTGTTGTCTTGGGTGAAAGTGGTTATGACCCTACTTTTACAACAGACAGTGATTTCTTTGAAAATTCACTGACACCGTATTTACAGCAGAACAACTTAGCACATAACTTATTCTTTTGGACTTTCAACACCAATAGTGGCGATACCGGCGGCGTTCGAGTGAGCGAAAATTCAGTAGCACTCGTGGTACAAAAAGAAAAAGACTTAAATGCACTGTATACAAGTGCACCCATTCCTCCCACACCGAAAGGCGTTATCACCTTTAAACTCGGTGATGTGGAAAGTGGATGCAGCACTACTTCGCAACAAATTACCGTGACCGGCAATCAAACCAGCACAACCTCAGCAGTTCCTGGGAGTGTGTCGTTACCCGTTGCAAGTGATCCGTATACCTTCAGTAGCAGCTACTATGCACCAGGTGCACATACTGGTGATGATCCTGTTTTGTGTCAAGCGACTTTCACCCCCGGTGATAATGTGACAATTAGCACAGAGGGTCAAGCGAACACCATTACTGTCGACGATAAAAAAGCGAGTGTCGCTACGCAATCGTTTGAATTAGTGGGTGTACACAGTGATGGATCCGCATTTGGTGATGATGAAACAGCAACAGTTACCTTCACAGACAGTCAAAATGCGGTACATCCTGCGTATACGCGCACAGCACACAGTGAAACATATTATGCAACACATGCTGCAACGCAATTACCCGCCAACACAAGCTACACAGTCACATCAAGCAGTAGTTCTGCAGGCTTTGCGTGGGATGGACAGACAACCACCTATACATCAAGTAGTTCTGCACCGTTGACTCTGTCATATGTGAAACAAGTGACTTATCCGGTTAACGTGCAAGTCAGTTTGCAAACGCTCGCTGGCCTGAAGTCCAGCAACAGTGCAACGACCATTGATGTCACGTTTGCCGATAACGCAGGTCACAGTTATAAAGAAACGGTACCCTTTGCCAATGGCAGCACCATGGTTAATTTACCTGCTAAAGGTACATTTACCGTAACGGCACCGGGTCAAATGTCAGACGGGTCGGTCAACTATGTATTACAGTCGACCACACCAAACCCTGTTGTCATCAGTAGTGCCACCACAGCAGCCAATGTTGCGTTAACCTACAAAGAATCAGACGCAAAAGGGGCCTGCACGGTCACATTACAAAGCAGTTCTGCTTGGGGTAATGGCGCAGGGACTGCACAAACCACGATGAATGTGACGGTTACCAACAACGGTAGCACGACCATTAGCACGCCGTGGACACTCGTGATTACACCCAGTGCAACCCAGTATACCAGCATCGCAGGCACTTGGAGTTGGGCAGGTAGTATCAGTAGTGGTGCTTTCTCGGGTAAAGCTTCTGAATCTTGGGAAGCGATTGCACCTGGCGCCAGTGTATCAGCGGGTATGAATATCAACAGTTCAAGCCCAGTTGACTACAATGATTGGCAAAATACATCGAAGCAGCTGGATGCAGCGAACGCCGCATTCCAAGCAACGCCCAGCAGTGTGACCTTGAATGGGGCACAATGTGCGGTGGTGGTGAAGTAGTAAGAAATCCCCTAATAAAAATCCCCCCCTGCCCCCCCTTTTTCAAAGGGGGGAATATAAAACCCCCCCTTTTTTAAAGGGGGGCAGGGGGGATTTTCATTGAGATGACCCGGCCACCCACTCATATTGCACGCATACTTTTTTCCCGCGAAATGCTAACCCAATCGCCAGTATCTTGTGAATCTGACGATGCGTAAGCGCTGCAGCATAATGTTGCGACTTAATTTGCGTTAAAGCACTCTCTGCAATCTCTTTCAACATTTCATGTTCAAAAGCCACTTTAAATTCCATCACAATCCCGATCTGACTAACATCATGAGGAATAATCATCACATCATAACGGCCCCATCCACTCTCACGATTGGATTCCACCGTATGTGTTTTTGCAAGATGCACCACTAAACCCAACACCAAACCATGATAGAATTTCTCAGGCTCCTGCCCGCTCGGATCAAAATAACTGAGTACCCGCTCTAATAATACCGCCAACTCATTCGAAAAAACGCGCATATCTCCCTGCACCAATGCTTTCAATACGCCTTCATAACGCGCTTGCTGGCCTTGTGATACCAACCATAACATAATACTCAAACGGTAAACGGTCATCACCTCGTAATTGGGAATGGTTAATTCACATAACCACTCTCCCATTTCTGTGCGGGTACGTGATAACGCTTTTAAGTATCCCGCACTCAAGAGCAAACTCATCACCGAATCTACGTCTGCACCAAATAATCCATAGACCAAATGATCATTGATACGCGCAATAATCGAATGCCCCTGCAATAACGTCTCTAAATGAATTTTAACATCTGGATCTGCTTGCGCTAATAATTGCTGAATCATGCTTGTTCCACCCGTATTCACCCAGTAAGGTTCAAGATTTCCTTTTTCTGTCACACAATTAATAATCGACCACGGATTATAAAGAACAGTATCACCACACAAGTACCCGTTATACCACCGTTTAATCTCAGCACTGCAATGGGTCAGTTCTGCTTCTACTAATAATGCATCCATCTCAGGCTCTGTAAAACCGAAATGAGTGCTATAATCATTTTTAAATAACGTATAAACCGCCACATTATTCAAGTCCGAAAACAAACTCTCTTTCGAAACACGGGTAATACCCGTTAATACAGCTCGTTCTAAATAAGGATTTGTTTTAAATGTATTGCCCAATACGGGCTGCAATAGTCCAACCATTTCTCGATAATAATCATTCAAATACGCTGCTTGAATCGGCGTGTCATATTCATCTATCAGCACCCACGGATTCACACCATGATAGGCTCTTAGCCAACGGCACAATTGAGCCAATCCTGTATGCAGCTCCCCAACCTGGCATTGCAATTGAATGACTCGATCAAAAGCCAACTGATCAGCAGTTGTAAACTGAGGACCGGATCGTAAATAATCATGTGCTTTATACGTATCCCGCATAATCCCGGAAAAATCGGACAAAGCCACATCAAACGAAGTGGCCTTAATGCCTTTTAACGTTAAGAAAATCACCGGGTATTTGCCCTGATGTGCCATAATCTCAGGATATTCTGTGATTTTCAGGTCATTAAATAAAGCACGGGTTTCAAGCCCAACAATCTCAGTACTCAAAAAATGATGCAACATGGAAAGATTTAATGTTTTCCCAAAGCGACGAGGACGGGTAATTAAACTAACTTTCGTAGTGAAATGATCAAATATCTCTTTAATAAACAAACTCTTATCAATAAATCGGGCATTTTGCGTGCGAATTTCGCCAAAGTTATCATTACCAATTGCAAACGGCTGCATACCCTTCCCCTACGACATCTGCCTGTCCGGGATTATACCTGAAGGATTTTTGTAATACACGCTCACCCGTTTTTATAAGGGACGCTTACCACATCAGTGACCGTTAAACCCAAACGTTCAATAGCTTCTGTTGATAACGCATGATCAACACTGTCGGGTAACACTACAGAACCACCCACTGCTTGATACTGATTCAAGAGCGTACGCGTCTCACCCGTATGCCGAGCCAATACGCCTGCCGTCTGAATATTCGGCAAAGGCGCTAAAGACAGTGTCACGTGCCCCAAATCGGAGCTCACTTCTTGAGTAAGCAGACAACCCGCTTCTCGAAGCAACTTTACACCCTCCGTGAGCATCGTTAACTTATCAGCACGCTCACTAAAAAAACCGGACTTATTTTCTGATTCTCGGAAAGCGATATGTTGCGTTAAAACCCCAGCTAAATGCAATCGACCCAGTGCTGTTTTAAGCGCCGGAATGGTACAGCGCGTTTCCAGATTTTTGATCGTTGCAAGAGGACACATTGAATTTCGAGTCGATGATTGCAGTTCTACCCCTTCCTCCTCGTGGGAAGAATCTGGCTCCTCATCCTCGTTACAGATTGAATGCCACTCCTCGGCTGTGAGCTGTAAATGATGGATGTCTTTTATCGCACACAATTGCGAGAATAGATTTTCAGATCCTTCCAGCCTTATCAATGTATGAGCGATTGCTTCGAATCGTTCTGGGGTTTGTCTTGACATATATTACCTACCTTGTCTTCATATTTGAAAGTTCAACGCTCGATTCTGTTGAAGAGTCATTGCCTTCTGCATCCGAGGAAGTAGGGTCATCTACCACAGCGCTGTTGTCATCTCTCTGAACAGAAATAACCGCGCCCCCCAAGTATGAATGCATATCTAGGTATCTTGCTAGATCACCGTTATAAGCACTTGCCGAAACAGTCACTCCCGCTAACGCATCCTTGCTATCGAGATTCGCCAACAGCTGCTGAGCTATTTCCAACTTTTGCGCTTCTACCGTTAAGGACGCTCCACCAAATAGACTAGTGATTCGATTCAATACAGGAGACTGCGCTATCTCTCCTTTTTTTTCCGCAATATACCGTGTTAATAGCCCCTCTAAGTACAGACGACCCAACGCTACCTTAATGGGACCTTCTGGTGCTGCTTTCCAGTGCTTTTGCAGCGTCTTCAGCGGGTTCAGCACAGTTTCACTTTCTATCACCACTTCACCGACTCTTACCCTAGCCTGAGTCAGCTGGATGAAACTCCATTCAAGCGGTATCAGCTTGAGCTGCTGAATGTGCCGAATGCACACGGAAAGAGGAGTAGGAGACTGACCGTTCAATATGCGCGATAATCGATTAAATTCTGCGATTATCTGATTTGGCCGTTGATTTATGCCTTCATCCATAACCCTTTGTGCCGTTTTCGCCATCTCTCGAAGCTCCTTGGCTAGTAAAGAACGCTCTGAATGGTATCCATTGGTCGGCATAATTACCTCTCATATAAACATATAAAAATTTATTTTGTTCTATTTTATATGAAAATACTTAAGGAATAATTATAAATATCATTAAATTATCAGTTTATAAAGCGTTCTGGGCAGGATAATAGATACCTCCTGCGCTTTTTTCAAAGAGTTATACTTCAATGAGCAATGAAATACCTTTATGTAAAACTAAGTTTAATAGCTTCAACGCAATCCCTCTAGGATGCTTCTCCCCCTGCTCCCATTGACGTACCGTAGAAACAGACGTATTGAGCAACCTGGCAAAAACAGCCTGGCTTACCTTTTCATGCAAACGAATGCGCTTAATATCTGCCGGCGATAAGTCCTCAACAGGCGGAGCACACATGGCTTCATATTCGCGCATTGTCTTAGCGTCAATAACCTGCGCATCGTATAATCCTTTCGCCATTTCATACACCGTTTCACGCATTCTACTCTTCAGTGCTTTTTGCTTCTTATTAGCCATTCTTAACCTCAATCAATTCTTCAGATCGCAATAATTGCTCAATTCCAGCTTCCGATGCATTCAATACATCTTGCGCTAATCTTAAAAACATCAATTTTTCGCGCTCACTGATGTTATTTCTTTCATTTTTCGCAAATCCAAATATAAAAACAGAGCGCTTTCCTTCTTTAAATGCTAATAATGTTCGATATCCTCCACGCTTACCTTGACCCATCCGAGCAACGCGTTTCTTATATAACCCATGACCTAAATGAGCATCAAAAAGACCTCGACTGATTTCATGTACCGCATTCACCAAAACCTCATCTGTAATACCCTCATCTTTAGCCCATCGATGAAAGCATCTTTGCTTTAATATCTGCCAGCAATTCCCGCCTTAAGGCGGGAATTGCTGAATGATTGGTTTTCCGCGGCGAAAATGCGATTTTCGCCGCGGGTTAAGGGGGAGAATCGCGATGTTAAGGGGGAGAATCGCGAT
>Ga0155640_1148_pt7 | contig 18096 bp, 16 predicted proteins | sample RifCSPhighO2_12_FD_107297 | JGI IMG/M metagenome (GOLD analysis project Ga0155640, IMG submission 107297) | Gammaproteobacteria bacterium RIFCSPHIGHO2_12_FULL_45_9 | reverse complement strand
GACAACTGGCCTGCAACAGTGGGGTTGTTGACGGGCGTGTTAGCGAAAGAAGTGGTGATTGGTACATTAAATACTTTATATACCGCTCATGTTTCATTGTATGCCGCTCCGTCACAGAGCGACTTGATTGCGGGGTTCCATGATGTAGCGATGCAGCTCAAAGCGGCCGTATCTTCTATTCCTGCGCATCTGCAGGGTTTTGGGGAGATGTTGCGTAATCCCATTGCAGCGAGCAGTGCATCTGGTGAAATGAGTCTGTCAGCGCATCATATGATGCAACAGCAGTTTGGCGGTCAGGCAGCTGTGGTCGCTTATTTGTTATTTGTATTATTGTATTTTCCGTGTATTTCTACATTGGCGGTGATTCGCCGTGAGATTGGTGCTGCTTGGGGGTGGTTTGCAATGCTCTGGAGTACGGGGAGCGCGTATGCAATGGCAGTCTTATGGTATCAATGGGCAACGGTGCGATTGCATGGCGGAATGACGCTCATATGGACGGGTATCGTGTGTGCAGTAGCCTGCGGTGTATTTTGGATGCTGCGTCAGCAAGGGCGCTTAGGGTACCGATTTGATCAACATGCTCCCGTGATCCGTGAAGCGTCGTCTCATTGTGGCGGGGGGTGTGCAGGGTGCCCTGTCGCAGAAACAGATTAAACAGAGAGTCGTGGGGGGCCATCTTCATCTTGGCTCACCCGAAGTCTCATAGGCAATGCCTCTCGTGGAAACAGGCTAAGTCCACTACAGCTGGGCGTGCTGCTATGTGATGAATGCGGTGATGGCGGCGATAAAGGGGGGATGGATTCTGCACTGGATACGCGTCCCTGAGTGGGCATCCAATTCGACGTACTCGGGGCCCTGCTGGGTCTTCCCATGCGAGTGAAGTAGCGTGCAATACCAGTAACACCTTGATAAAGGGAGCGCGCAACATCACGCACAGCAGAGGCTACAATAGGGGCGTTGATAACCAATACGCTGGCGCCTTTAACGGCAAGTCCTGCTATTTCTGCTGTGGCGGATAAGGCTAATGCACTGGCCACAATCGGAAAGGCAAAGAATACGGCAGCGCCATAGCCAGCGAGTGTGGTGGTTACACTGAGTGCACCGAGTAGGGGGTGAACAGCATGCCATGTTTGATAAGACTTTTCTGGGTTGGATACGGTGCGTACGAGCGCTGTGGTCAGTTCCAACGGTGTGCGGACCAACAGATTCACGGCATAGCGCGTTATGATGTGCGCATAGCTGTGTTGACCTAACCGTGCTGTGGCATCCCAGTCATAGAGGAGGATGCGGGGAAGTTGGAGCAGGAACTCCACATGTTTTAACACGTTGAGTGGGAAAAAGAGCGCCCGTTTCCAACGGCCGACGGTGTCTATGACCGAGGTTCCCGCTGTGTCCAAGCCCAGCATCAGTTGCCATCGGTGTTGCCAGGTGAAGCCATAACGTGCAGTCCAGACGGCTTGTTCTTCCCATGTGGCGGGTCTTGGGGGAGGAGACAGCATATCGGTGATTAGCATGACTTCTTGTGGAGTGGGTTGTGTAAACCGTATCCAGGTAGATTCAGTTGCAGTCTCACTCGCCAATAAAGTCGGAAGATCCAATGGGCAATAACATCGCCCGTAGGTTTGAATAAAGGCTTTTCGTTTGGCTTCCTCCCAGTGTGATAGTTTCATGGTCGGGAAAGTAACGGGTAGCGTAGTAACGGGTAGCGTCATGAGCATTCCTCTAATCTAATGAGTTGAATCATCCTACACTTTAATGACACCATGGAGAGCTTAAAATCATCTGAAGGAAGTGTAGAAGAAAGCACAGTCAGAAAATAAATGCTAGTTTAAGAATCACTTAACGATACTTTAAGGATTTGGCGATAAGATCTTCGGAATAGGGGATAACACACTTTCACACTTTCAGCCGAGCAGTAGCTGACAAGAGGGCGTTATCTCATCATTTATGAGGAGATGGCTGTGGCACGTAATAAAGCACCAAGCGCAAGGGCTGCGAGTAACAATAATCCGAAGGGCGCACCCAGTTTATCTGCGCGTGCTCCGACTCCTGCTTCTGCATTAAAGCCACCCACTCCTCAACCCACGCAGAAGGCTGCGCCCAAGGCGAATGCAGCAGCCCAGCAGAACTTAAAAGATGAAAAAGACACCGGTGTGAAGCTCGGTATGTTATTGATGGGTGGACTGGGCGTGGCCATGCAAGCAGCTTCTAAGAAAGGCCATGCTGCATGGGAGCATATCGTTGCCTGGACGAATCACAGGCAACCCGAAATGACTGCTCAACCACAGTTTGAGGCAGCAGCTACTACAACTCCAGCACCAGCACCAGTTGCGCCGACACCTGACGAGGCAGCTGCTGTAGCGCCTGCCGTACAAGCAGCTTTATCAGAAGAGCCTGCTGAGACGGAAGACGTCGATTACTCAGGGTCACCACAAGCGATGGTTGCAGCGCTAGAAATGCCGGCACCTTCGCCGATGCAGGAGGTGGCGGATGTATTACAAACAGCAGCGTCTGATGCATCAACAAAAGCAGAAGAGCCCTGTGTATCACCAATGGGTGCTCTCAAAATGCTAGAAACAGCGGTAGAAGCGGCCGCTACGTTGATGGGACCAGGGACATAGCAGTTACACCATGTGGATGCGCCCATCCGAGAAAATACGACAAGATAATCAGCAAAAACAGCGCAATGGATAAACTGATACGCCAAGTGAGTGCTTTCGCTAATTTTTCTGAATGGCCTTTTTTATGTACGATTAAGTGATAAGCGCCACTGCCTAAACAGTATAAGATGATAGCGAACAAAAGTAACACGATGATATGGAAAGTCATATATTATTTCTCGTCTTCATCCCACTGCAAGCTACCACCTGATTGATATTCAATGACGCGTGTTTCAAAGAAGTTTTTCTCTTTTTTGAGATCCATCATTTCACTCATCCACGGAAACGGATTTTTCACATTGGGATACTGTTCCGATAAGCCAATTTGCGCAAAACGACGATTGGCAATGTATTGTAAGTATTCTTTAAACATTTCCGCATTCAAGCCCAAAATACCGCGCGGCATAGTATCGCGTGCATACTGGCACTCGAGTTCAACTCCTTCACGAATCATATGAATAACTTCTTTTTGGAAATCAGGTGTCCATAAATGCGGGTTCTCAATTTTGATTTGATTAATCACATCAATACCAAAATTGACATGCATGGATTCGTCACGCAAAATATACTGGAACTGTTCAGAAGTGCCGGTCATTTTGCCACGACGCCCCATTGCTAAAATCTGGGTAAATCCAACATAAAAAAAGAGACCTTCAAACACGACATAGAAAGCGATTAAATCGCGCAAGAGTCGCTGATCGTTTTCTGGAGTGCCGGTTTGAAAGGTCGGGTCTGATAAGCTTTGTGTAAACGGGATCGCCCACGCTGCTTTATGTGAAACAGCGGGGATCTCTCGATACATGTTAAAAACTTCCGCTTCATCCAACCCTAAGCTTTCAATAATATGTTGATAAGAATGCGTGTGAAGGGCTTCTTCAAACGCTTGCCGCAACAAATATTGTCTGCATTCCGGGTTGGTAATGTAGCGGTAGATGGCCAGGACGAGATTATTGGCTACTAAGGAATCGGCTGTGGCAAAGAAACCGAGACTGCGTTTGATGATCATGCGTTCATCTTCCGTCAATCCGTTTTCTGATTTCCACAACACTACATCAGCAGCCATGTTAATTTCATTCGGCATCCAGTGATTGGCGCAAGCAGATAAATACTTTTGCCAAGCCCAGGTATACGCGAATGGAACTAATTGGTTTAAGTCTAACGGACAATTGATAATGCGCTTGTCGCTGACTTGAATACGGGCAGCCCCCATGGTAATCCCTTCTAAACCAGTGGCTTGCTTGTGTTGAATTGGCGCTATTGCACTCATTTTCTTCTGTCCTTTGTTGTGGCTGACCTTTTTCAAGGTCATTGGCACGCTTCGCAATTGGGATTGTCAATCGCGCACAGTTTAGGTTCTGTGGGGGATTGTACAGCGTTCAATGCGCCATCATGAATGGTTGCTTTTTCTGTGCCCGTTGCCGCTAAGCTGCGTAAATAATAAGTTGTTTTTAAGCCGCGAATCCACGCCATACGGTACAGGGTATCTAATTTTTTCCCAGACGGTTCGGCCATATAAAGATTCAATGACTGCGCTTGATCAATCCATTTCTGACGACGTGATGCCGCATCGATTAACCATTTAGGTTCGATTTCAAATGCGGTGGCATATCGTTGTTTCAGTTCATCGGGAATGCGATGGATTTTCTGCACACTGCCATTATAGTATTTCAAATCATGTACCATCACGGCATCCCACAGTCCTAATGCTTTCAAATCTTGTACTAAGTACGGATTGATGATCGTAAACTCACCTGACAAATTCGATTTTACAAACAGATTTTGATAGGTTGGCTCAATCGACTGTGACACCCCACAAATATTGGAAATAGTGGCTGTCGGTGCAATGGCCATCACATTGGAATTCCGCATCCCTTTTTGTGCTTTTTTGCGTAACGTATTCCAATCGAGTGCGGTATCCGTATTCTGATCGAGATACTCACCCCGGTTTTTCTTAAGTAATTGAATCGAATCGATGGGCAATATGCCTTGATCCCACAATGAACCTGTAAATGAGGTATAGGCACCACGTTCTTCTGCTAACTGTGTGGAGGCTTCGATTGCAAGATAACTCACCCATTCTTGGCTGCGATCAGCAAATTCAACCGCCTCTTCAGAGGCATACGGAACTTTCTTCAAGTACAGTGCATCTTGAAATCCCATGATGCCTAATCCAATCGGGCGATGTTTCAAGTTGGAATTGCGTGCTTGTGGCACACTATAGAAATTAATATCAATGACGTTATCGAGCATACGTACGGCAGTTTTTACAGTACGACGTAATTTTTCAGTATCTAATTCACCGCTGTCTGTTATGTGTTGTGCCAAGTTAATGCTACCGAGATTACAAACTGCAATTTCATCAGCTGAGGTGTTCAATGTGATTTCAGTACACAAGTTAGAGCTGTGAATCACACCTACGTGCTGTTGCGGGGAACGTAAATTACAGGCATCTTTGAAGGTGATCCATGGATGCCCTGTTTCAAATAACATCCCTAACATTTTTCGCCACAGTTGGACCGCAGGAATTGTTTTGCCACGCAAAGTGCCTGCACGAACTTGTGCTTCATAGGCTTCATAAGCGGTTTCAAATGCAGCACCACATTTTTCATGTAAGTCGGGCACGTCATTGGGGGAGAATAATGTCCAGTCCGCTTTTTCAAACACCCTTTTCATGAATAAATCAGGAATCCAATTTGCGGTGTTCATGTCGTGTGTACGACGGCGTTCATCACCCGTATTTTTTCGTAATTCTAAAAATTCCTCAACGTCTAAATGCCAACATTCCAAATACGCACAGACTGCACCTTTGCGTTTGCCTCCTTGATTGACTGCAATAGCAGTTGCATTTGCTACATTCAAGAAAGGCACAACGCCTAGGGATTTACCATTGGTTCCTTTAATATGTGAACCAATAGCTCGTACGGAGGTCCAATCGTTTCCTAAGCCACCCGCATATTTGGAAAGCAAGGCATTATCACGCAATGCATTGTAAATGCCTTCCAAACTATCCGGGACTGTGGTGAGATAACAGCTTGATAATTGCGGAAAACAAGTTCCGGAATTAAAAAGCGTGGGAGTAGAACTCATGAAATCAAATGATGATAATAATTGATAAAATTCAATGGCACGTTGGTTGCGTTGATCGCCTTCTTGCTCGGCCAACCCCATCGCAACACGCATGAAAAAGACTTGCGGTAGTTCTAAATGTACGCCATTTGCGTGAATAAAATAGCGGTCATAGAGTGTTTGTAAACCTAAATACGTGAATTGCTGATCCCGTTCGGGTAATAGGGCATGACTCAATTCATCCCAGTCAAATGCTTCTAATGCAGGGCTCAGTAGTTCTTCTGCAATACCGCGTTTCAGAAAACCAGTAAAGGCAGCTTGATAATGTTTCTGAATGGATTCACAGGTTAAATCATGTAGTATATTGAGGCCCGTTAATGCTTCATCATACAATTCTTGTAATAGTAAGCGGGCTGTCACATAGGAATAGTTGGGTTCTTGTTCAACCAATGTACGTGCAGACAAAGTTAACGCCTTGTACACGTCTTTGATTGCGACACCATCATATAAATTCTGTTTCACATCAGCTAATACTTGCGCGGGATCGACGTGTGTGAGTTTGTCACACGCAGATAATACCAAGTTGCTTAACCATTGGGTGTCTAATGGGGTTTTGGAGCCATCAGGGTGGGTTACCATCAAGCGGTGCGCCGTCACGGTCGGCAGGGAGGTCTCCCGTTGGCGGCGCCGCTCTTCTCTGTACAGCACGTATGCACGTGCCACCTTATGCTGACCCGCGTACATTAAGGCCAGCTCCACTTTATCCTGGATGGCCTCGATATGAACTGTGCCACCCGTAGGAAAACGTTGCGATAATTGAGCAACAATCTCATTCGTTAAATCTGTTGTGATCGCTTCTAAGCGATCCGAAATCGCCGCCGCATCGCCTTCTACTGCCAAAAAGGCTTTTTTGAGGGCTAGGTTGATGCAATTAGGGTCAAATACAACTAAGCGCCCATCTCGCTTAATCACATGTAATAAGCCAGGTTGAATGTCCATAAGATTCCTCGGTGGTACTTGTTTGTTTTCAACAGGTTGTTCCAATACACAGGACATATGCACTCCCTCGCTAACACAACATATAGTAAAAATCGATCCGCTAAACACAACATAATGGGTTTTGGACCGGATTGCAATAGGATAAGTCTGGGTAAAAGTTGTGGATAACTTGTGAATGATTGTGGATAAAAGAGGGTGCTGTGTGCCTTAATAATCATTCCCTGCACGGTTCAGTGTTGCGTAGCAGAAAAAATGGAGATAGAAAGTGAATTTTTACAGTATGTTGGAAATTGGACTCTCTGCTGTGCTGCCATAAGCATGAATAACACTCAAAAAAGCATCCCCATAACTCTCTAATTTCTTTTGCCCAACACCATTGATGGCAAGAAATTCAGCCTTATTTTTCGGTGCATGTTCTGCCATAGCGACTAATGACGCATCACTAAAAACAACAAATGGCGGTACGCTGGCTTTTTGTGCCAAGGTTTTTCTGAGTGCGCGCAGTGCTTCGAATAGCCCCTGGTCGTACGCAGTGGCTTCTCGGGAGGGTTTTTTCTTGGGTGCACTGGTTATATCTTGTTTAGCACGAGGTTTAGCCAGTATTAATTTTTTCTCTCCTCGCAGAATCAATCGCGCTGCTTGCATTAAACGTAATATAGAATAATTGGCAATATCTTGCTCAAGATAGCCTAAATGAATGAGTTGCCTAAAAATACTGTGCCATTCATCTGCACTCCAATAATTGCCGATGCCATAGGTAGATAGGCGATCATGTCCTAACTGTTTAATGCGTTGGTTGGCGCTGCCTCGCAGTACTTCAATGACATAATTAACGCCATAACGTTGTTCGAGTCGATAAACGCACGATAAAGCTTTTTGTGCGTCTAACGTTCCGTCATATGTTTCTGGTGGATTGAGACAAATATCACAATTATCACAGTCTTCGGTCAGTTGCTCATTAAAATAATTTAATAATACCCGTCTTCGGCATGTTTGCGCTTCTGCAAAGGCGATCATACAATTTAATTTATGAGATTCAATCCGTTTTTGTGATTCACTCGCTATCTCTTCGATCAATCTTTTAATTAAGACCATATCACTTAAACCGTACAATAATATAGCCTCTGATGCTAGGCCGTCTCGTCCCGCGCGCCCGGTTTCTTGATAATAACCTTCGATATTTTTGGGTAAATCATAATGTACCACAAAGCGCACATTGGGTTTATCAATGCCCATTCCAAAGGCAATGGTTGCTACAATAATATGGATATCATCTTGTTTAAACGCTGCTTGAGTTTTTTGCCGTTGATGCGCGGATAATCCTGCATGATAAGGTTTTGCTGAGAAACCTTGGTCTTGTAATTTAGCAGCCACTTCATCGACTCGTTTGCGGCTTAAGCAATATACAATGCCAAACGCTTCTCGACGGGTTTTTAAAATCTGCGTGAGTTGCTCAAATGGTTTTTGTTTGTTGATAATAGTGTAACGAATATTGGGTCGATTAAAACTCGCCACATGCACTTTTGCCTTCGTTAATTTGAGGCGTTGTAAGATATCATTGCGAGTTTGTTTATCGGCCGTTGCGGTTAATGCAATGATAGGAATATCTGGGAAATGATCGCGTAATTCTCCCAGTCGCAAATATTCCGGTCGAAAATCATGTCCCCATTGAGACACGCAGTGCGCTTCATCAATCGCAAATAAAGCAATTTCTATCTCTCTCAGGCGCTCTAAAAATGATTCTGTGAGCAAGCGTTCAGGCGCGATATACAATAGTTTTAATTCGCCGGCATACATGCGTGCTAATGTGCGCCGTGCCTCATTTTCTGTTAATGAAGAATTATAAACTGCTGCAGCAACACCATTAGCCTGTAATGATTGTACTTGATCTTGCATTAATGAAATCAAAGGGGAAATAATAATGGCTAAGCCTTCACGTAACAGAGCGGGAATCTGGTAACACAAAGATTTACCGCCGCCTGTGGGCATCAAGACAAAATGATCCTCCCCCTGAATAAGGGCATCAATAATGTCCGCTTGCCCAGCCCTGAAATGCTTATAACCAAAGATGTTGTTGAGTATGTGTAAGGCGTCCTGTTTATCGTTCAATGTTTGCTCATTTCTGTTATTGAATCTTCCGTTATATTACGCATTCATTGAAAAACTGCAAATTGATTTTGAAGGGGTATATTATTCACTGAGGAAAAAAGATCTTACCAACTCCATACTGGTGCTGATCGTAGAAAATGGCACAAAATGGATGGTAACACCTTCTATGATACTGTCCCCGTACCAGTCTTTCGTAATGATAATCGCGCGTTTAGGCGCATAGGATTGCAAAAATGAGCGAAATCCACGGCTAATTTTAGGTGCATTAAAAGTTCTGTATTTAACCTCGACGGGAATAAAACACGCTTGATTTTTGTAAAGCACAAAATCCACTTCTGCGCCACTTTTTGTGCGCCAATAGTGAATCTCAAAATCAAGTGCATACTGAATTTTGAGTTTATAGAGCTCTTGAAAAACAAACCCCTCTATTAGCAACCCAAGATCCGTTCTATTTTCAAGTGCTGAAAAATTATTTAATGCTTGATTCCGAAATCCATTATCTAAAAAATAATAAATGGGATTTGATGTAATTTCTGTTCTCTTATTTCCAGTAAATGGCGTAATCGCCTTCAAAACATACGTATTTTCTAAGATGCTAAGGTAATGCTGAATGGTGGGACTTGATACACGACAATCCGTCGCCAGCTGTTGATAATTCACCAATTGACCTGCAGCATGCGCCATCAACCCTAACAAATGTCGCATCGTATCTGCGTTTCTAACTTGCAAGATTTCAATAATATCCTTATTAATATAGTTCTTATATAGATTTTCTAGGTACAACGTCTTTTCAGCTTCAAGAAAAATTTGAGGATAGCTTCCATACAACGTATTAACATGGAAATCCCATCGATCCCCCAACTCCTGACAACTCAATGGCAAAATCAATGCTTCAAAATGCCGGCCCGTGAGATGTTCTTGCACCTTACTTTTGATTTCTAATTGTGAAGAACCTGTTGCAATGATTTTAATGGGCCAGTGTAAATCATAAATCGCTTTTAAAATCAGGCCAGGCGTTTCCAAGCGCTGCACTTCATCAATAAATAAGATAAAGTGACGGGTATGCAATATCGTTTCTATATCATGCAACACATGGCTACCCGTCAACCATTCACGCACTAACGCTTCATCACAGTTTAAATACAAGACGGTCGTATAGGCCTTTGTATCCACCAATTCTTGGCAAAAACGGCGGGCCAAGGTTGTTTTCCCTGCTTGCCTAGGACCGGTTAACAGCATCATTAAGCTTGAAGATAGCTGTTTCTGCAAGGTTGAAAATTGTATACGTGGCACATATTGCGGCAACCAAAAAATGGGGGCTGTAGGATCCTTTAGCCAAGGATTAGCTAAATGAATGGTGGTTAAGAGGTTTGTATTCATAATAACCCTACTTATCCAAAACAAACTTTATATTAGTGGGGATAATTTTACCCAAATACCCCATATAATACAAGGCTATTTTTCCGTTATAAACCCTTTCTGTCCCCAAGAAATACGGCACATTATACGTAAATGTAATTCTTGTGCCGTATTTTTCAATGATAAAATGGGCATAAGATATGTAAATACGCTTTTTGTGCCAGGGTCTTGTCGTGTCGATTTTTAACCTATGCTTCAGGGCTGAGAGAGATTAGAGTTTAGGGGGTTTGTGTTTCATAATACTCAAATGAGGCTTGTCGTATTGCCGTACAATACATTAAGAAAAGATTATCTTGGGATCTGATGTTGTATGAGCCTATTGCTGAGAGTACGCTTCATGCAGCCTTAATACCTGATAAGGAGAAGCATGATGCGGAATCAACAATATTTTTCAGTACGGCAATTTTCCGTATGGATGACATTTTTAGTATGCCAGCTAGATCGTATGGCAGCAGAATACGTATTACCGGTGTTTTCGGGGTATTGGTATACTGGCTGGGAATTTCAAGGTACAGATGCGTGTGGTTTGGATTTTGGAGTTTATACGAACAAAATATTTGGCACTGCTGAATCAGTAGCTAATCAGTTGCTTGCTAACCCACCCCCACTCCCAGAGTGGTCAGAGTGGTGCGAATGGACTCAGCCTTATTTGGATATGTCAGACGAGTCTATGCCCCCCGATTTTCCGAACAGTCGGCACTACGATCCCCCATTCAAGGCGTGGGAGATTATTGTAGCACAACCGGGTGCAGCACTGTATAACAAATGGGCCAGACCCTGTATCAACCCCATAAATGGAAATGGGGCGGAATACGGCCGCATCACAGTAACGCTCATTCCAGCTTACGTGTGTCCATCAGGCTCGCATGCTTTGCTTGTGACATCTGAGACAACATCTGATGATACGAGAATAGAATTTCTCGGATATTGTGCAACAACGCCCCCTTGTGCTGCAGATGTAGTTGGGCGTGACCTTGATTATAATAAGCTTGCCTCGTGGGTCGGACATGTGGGTCTACTGGATTCTAGAGCTATCTTTGGTGACTCTGTATTTGTACTAGAGGTTCTTGATGGGGGAGTAGCCTCAGATACTGCGGAACCTTATCCAGCGACAATTTCCTGCTTTGGTACGCCTGATGAGTTTAAGCAGAAAACGTCTTATTGGGGTGCAAAATATGGTGTTGGCTCATATCCTCTGCTGACCATGCAACAATCTCAGAAAATACTCAACGCAGGTAAAACGCAGAGTCAATATATGTTCGAGTACACGCTACTCCCTACCTATCACCCTGGATCAGAGACAGAACCAGCATTATTTCGATGTGACACATTTGTGCAATATTGTTATGAAGCTGGCGCAGGCATCAGTATTTATTCTCCCCTTGTCGCTATCACGCCACTGGGGCTTTTTGGTGCTATGTTAAGCTTCCGTGAGACAGCGAACAGCATTGTACTCGCACAACACACATTAAATGAAACACAAAGCTTAAGTCAGTTATTTGCAGCGCCAGAACTGGATATCAATACAATTGCTCAGGCGATACAAACCCTCATTGATGATACGCAATTAACACATGCGGAAAAAATTATGTTGTTATTAGACTTAAGCCGATATCATCAACATGAGCCGTTGAAATTTCGATGCTTGATGGAAGCATTGGCGATCTTAAAGCCTGCCCATGGCATTCGACACTTGATCGAACTCTTTCACTCGCTCGATGCAACAATGTCTCGCCGAAAATTAATATATGCCTTGTATGAAGGCATCCGAGGTGCAAAGGCTGCATTGCATCTAACGGATATGGTAGAATCTCACGAGCTGGCTCGCGTCTTTTTAAAAGAAGTTTTTATGACGGAGAAGCAATACACGATCGTAGCTGGTGCATTGGAATATTATCTGATGGCATTTGGTTCCCCCGTGCAGCATCTACAAGATATCATCAACATCATCCATTTCTTAAAACAAGATACACAATTGGCAGAAGTACCATACTATAACCGTACGCTTGATCTTTTCCGGATAATTATCTTAACACCAGAATTACAGAAAATCTTTTTGCTAGATGTGCTCCAAGAAGGTCTTGTGGAAATAGGAGAACATCAGCGTACATTCGAAACAGTGCTGTGTATTATGCGGCCGCGTCTAGAAAAAGAGATTGTGGATGAGGAATTGAGAAACCAAGTCCTACGATTAATAGATTGTACAGATCACACTCCACTGGGGAATATGAGACCTGCACTGCGTCAGCAATCATTGTTTGCGCATGCACATGATGCCGATATACCTGCAGTTCAAGCGCATCACTTGGCCATACAGGAGCCATAAAGGGGCCATCGTGTCAAGATCTAGGCTTGATAATACATCGAACAAAATAAAGCATGAGTGAAAAGATCACGCCAATTAAACAGACACGCCAGCAAGTAGTACCAAAAGTAAAAAAACCTGTGAAAAACAGATTCGACAAAACAGATACGGTCATGAAGTGGGTCGACCCACTGGCCACATATTGCGGAATCCGGGTCATCAAGTGGCTATCATAGAGAAACAACAGGGGTAGAAATAGGATAATTGCATAAGAAGCATTGATAAATCCAATCATCATCGCTTTGCAACTGGCGCGAAAGGATAGCGGTAATACTAAAATGCTCCACCCATACGAAAACCCGATATAAGCAGCAAGTGCAACGCCAAATGCTCCGCGTGGGCCATCTGTGAATCCGTGAAAGACGAAACACCCTGCTACACCATACCCTATCGCAGCGAATATGCGCTCCTTCACCGTCGGATATAATCGCTCATACTGGATTTTCTCACATAACAGCCAGTTATAACCATAAAACCAACCTAATAAGAATGCGATAAAAACCGGCGCGCAACTCAGTAAAATAGGATATCGTCTACCCAGCGGCTCATGAGCCAGTTGAAATATCATACTCATGAACACCGCTAGTCCTCCCCACCAAGCACCGGCTACCCAACGTGTGATAAAACCCGCTCGGTTGTCGGCGGTGACCAACAGCGTTTTATAGCCCACAAAAAAGCCCATGCCCGCAAAAACGACACTCACCAACACAGACATGAGCATTGGCCCCCTGTTCACAAAAAATAAATCCGTTTTATTGGGCCACAGAAAAAGCAGTAATCCCAATACACAAAACCAACAGGTAGCAATCATTCTTTCAGATAGGTGATTGCACATGACTACGCTCCCTCGGGCTTCTCTGATAATAGCTTTCCTGGATTCATTACATGATGTGGGTCTAATGCCTGTTTGATTTTTTGCATCAGCGCCATTTCAACTGCTGATTTATAGTGTGGCAAATTGTCTCGTTTGAGTTGTCCGATACCATGTTCAGCAGCAATCGAACCCCCCTGTTTGTATACGCAATCATAGATGGCCTGTTGAATGGCTGTTTCTTGTGTATGAAGCGTTTCCGTATCTACAAATACATTATAATGCAAATTCCCATCACCTAAATGACCAAAAATGATAGGACGGGCTTCTGGTACGTGTTGTGCAAGCCATTGTGCGGCATCTGCGAGAAAGGCGAGTATTGTGCTGCGGGGTAGGGCGATATCATGTTTGATACTGATGCCTTCGCATTTTTGCGCGGGCGCTAAGCTTTCGCGTAAATGCCATAAAGCAGTCCTATGGGTGGGTGTTTGTGCGAAGATCGTATCAGGATGTGCATGTTGTGCCAGCCAATCAGGCAAGGTATCTAGCAGAGCAGGTTCATTGGTGGCTAATTCGCATAACACATACCAGGGATGTTGTGGCGTTGGGCGTGTCGTATGCGGGATATGTCGTAAAACTAAGGCTAAACCGGCTTCAGATACCACTTCAAATGCGATGAGCGCGGTATCATACTGCGCACGTAAGGCGTGAAATAAACTGAGTGCTGCTTCAAGGGATGGAACAGGAATCCAAGCAGTTTGTTGCTGTGTGGGTTGTGGAAAAAGCGCTAAGGTGGCAGCAGTAATAATGCCTAAGGTACCCTCTGAACCAATAAACAGGTGTTTTAGATCATAGCCAGTATTATCTTTACGCAAGCCGCGTAGTCCATTCCAACAGGTGCCATCCGGTAAGACCACTTCGAGTCCCAACGTCAGTTGCCGCATCATCCCATAACGCAAGACGTGTACACCGCCTGCGTTGGTGGCAAGATTGCCGCCGATTTGGCAGGATCCTTCTGAGGCGATTGATAAGGGAAATAGACGGTGAATGGAATGGGCAGCAAGCTGCGCTTGTTGCAAAGTGCAACCTGCTTCGAGTGTCAAGGTATCGTTTTCAGCATCTAACTGGCGGATGCGATTTAATCGGCCTAACTGAATGACCACTGCTTGGCCGGTGTTGTCAGGTACACTGCCCCCACAGGTGCTGGTATTACCACCTTGTGGCACCATGGGGATTTGGTGTTGCGCACAGTAAGTCACGATAGCGGAGACGGTTGCTACCGTATCAGGACGTAGCACGCATAATGCTTGGCCTTGGTAGCGTCCTCGCCAGTCTGTGAGGAAGGGTGCCATATCGGCGCCAGTCAGAACATAAGGTTGGCCAAGCAGAGCTGTAAAATAATTAAGATGCGTGAGGTGGGTCATATTGATCATGTGTGTTCGAGAGCCAAAGCGCCATACTGTGAAATGCTCGCGCCCGGTGGCTAATGGTATTTTTCACCTCGGGTAAGAGTTCTGCAGCAGAACAGTGATGGGTTGGCACCCAGAAGATGGGGTCATAGCCAAATCCATGGGTACCCCGCGGTTCTGTCAGAATTTCTCCCCACCAGCGGCCTTCGCCAATCAAGGGTGCGGGATCATCCGGTGTTTTTAAGAGTACGAGAATAGTATAAAAAAACGCTTTACGATCGGTTACACCCGTTTCTGTGAAGCGATCTAAGACCTTTTGGATACGGGCTTCAGGGGGCGCATTGTGCCCTGCATAACGGGCTGAATAGAGTCCGGGTTCTCCATTTAACGCAGGGATTACCAGACCGGAATCGTCTGCGAGTGCCGGTAATCCGGAAAATCGCGCGGCATGGCGTGCTTTTAAGAGCGCATTTTCAACGAACGTGAGCCCGGTTTCTTCGATCTCAGCAATGTTGAGCTCAGTTTGGCTGATGAGCTCAGCGAGCGGTGCGCATAAGCGGGATAATTCACGGAGCTTGCCAGCATTATGGGTGGCAACAACTAGCTTCAAAATTCACCCCAATAGGTGGTATTGTCAGCAGTGCAGGTACTGATTTCTGTGTATGCCGTCGTTGCTAATGCCCGAACCAGCGCTTGACACTGGGTTTGAGGCACTGACGCTAGGGTAATGCGTACATGTGTTGGATCGGATTGACCCACACTGGCGGTGATGGTGCCTCCCCATGGATTGGTTTGATCATTGGCACTGATGAGGTTTGCAGAAACGAGCGCTGTTAGGGTGATATCTGCAAAATCGCTTTGACGGTTGGCATCAAGCCATTGGTAACTGGCATTGGTAATGCGTTGGATTTGGCTGGTCGCTTGTGTGATATTGGCTGCTTGGTTTGCGGTCCAGAAATAACGTGTCGACATAACAATCACCATGGCAGACACGGTGAGTGCTAACAATACTTCAATGAGAGAGAGTCCTTTCTGTTGCTTGAACGTCAATAAGGATTTCATAGGTACCTCATTCCTTCTCGGAATTTGCCTCATTTTTGACAACACGGAATGCAACTGGTTTTTGCGACACCGGTGTTTCTAGCCACGGATTTTGCTCAGCAGCGTGAAAAGTCATGCCCGCACCATTTTCTTTTGCGTAAATAGCCAGTATTGCAGAGATCGGTAAATATAATTCATGACGTATACCGCTAAAACGAGCAGAAAACCGAATGGCTGTATTCTCCATGTGAAGATTGGCGATGGCCTGTGGACTTAAATCGAGAATAATGCGTCCTTCTGCATTGACGTATTGTTCAGGAACCACTGTGCCTTCAATAGTCGCATTGACCAACAAATACGGTGTGCACCCATTCGCGATAATCCATTCATGCAAGGCCCGTAATAAAAAGGGCTTGTTAGATTTCATGTCGCTTGGGGAAGAAGGACTCATTTGGCTTCTCGAAATTCACGCTCTGCTTCAGAGAGACTCACACGGAAACTCTCTCGTGCAAATACACGGTCTTTGTAGCGCAAAATAGCTTGCGCGCCAGTCTTGGGCAAGGTAACCCCCATTAAGGGTAAACGCCATAAAATGGGTGCAATTACACAATCGACCAAGGTAAATTCTTCACTCAAAAAGAACGGCGATTCCCCAAAAATGGAATTTAAGCTTAATAACGTGCTCAGAAACTCTTGCTGCGCTTTTTGTTTCACGGCTCCATCAGTGGCTTGAAGCGCCTTGTCTACTAAAGGATACCAATCTCGGCGAATGCGATAGGCAAGCTGCCGACTTTTAGCGCGCGCAACCGGATAAACAGGCATCAATGGCGGATGCGGAAACCGTTCATCTAAGTATTCCATGATAATGATTGGCTCAAACAGCACCAGATCACGGTCTACTAAGGTGGGAATGGAATGATAAGGATTTAATTCTGCTAAATCCTCACTGTTTCGTTTTTCTTCTGCATTCAGAATATCAACAGAGACACCTTTTTCTGCTAATACAATACGGATTTGATGAGATGGTAAATCAGCAGGATCAGAATACAGGGTCATCACAGAGCGTTTAATCATAGTGCAGTCCCCTCATCACAGTGAATCAATTGGTATCAATACATAACTTGGCTGGGGGACTAGGATTCGAACCTAGGTTGACGGAGTCAGAGTCCGCTGTCCTACCACTAGACGATCCCCCAGCGGGATTCTTCAAACAAATTATCGCTTGGAGAACTGCTTGCCGCGACGTGCTTTCGGTAAGCCCACTTTCTTGCGTTCCACCATACGTGGATCACGGGTCACAAAGCCTGCCAATCGTAATGCACGATGCCATGGCCCATTGCCTTCTTCAGGAGAAACAACCGCATCTCCTTTTTCATACGAAACCAGCGCACGGGTAATACCATGCCGTATCGCACCAGCCTGACCACTTGTGCCACCACCGGAAACATTAACGAGAAAATCAAATTGCTCCAACTTCAACAATGCTAATGGTTGACGAACCACCATGCGCTCTGTTTCGCGGCCAAAATAGGTGTCCAATGGACGGCCGTTGACCGTAATGACACCTGTGCCTGGACGTAAGAATACACGTGCAGCGGCAGTCTTACGGCGACCGGTGGCAGGTTTCTGGAAGGTGACTTTCTTAGTAGACGCTTTAGCCATGTCTTATTTACTCTCTCACTATTTGAATTCTGTGGGTTCTGGCATTTGAGCTGCATGAGGATGCTCTGTGCCCGCATATACTTTCAACTTGCGGAACATTTGACGCCCTAATGGCCCCTTGGGTAACATGCCCTTGATCGCTAACTCTAACACACGACCCGGATGGTTAGACTGTAAGGAAGCAAAAGTATCCGTACGCAACCCCCCTGGGTATTCTGAGTGCCGATAATACTTTTTAGACAATCCTTTATTGGCGGTAACAGCCAACTTATCTACATTGATTACCACAACATAGTCACCCGTGTCAGCATGGGGCGTGAATTCTGCTTTATGTTTGCCGCGCAAACGAGAGGCAATCTGGCTCGCCAAACGGCCCAACACCTTGCCTTCCGCATTCACTAAGTACCATCGGCGTTGTATGGTCTGATCATTTGCCATATAAGTGGACATTTCGCTGTGTGCTCCTGTTTTAAAAAAGGAGAGGATACCGCATGACTGCGAAGGAGTCAAAGAATGCAGTGCCCCTCAAAAAGGCCTCAGATGATAAACGAAAGT